>ERZ773051.283-NODE-283-length-40399-cov-7.278852_pt1 | contig 40399 bp, 27 predicted proteins | sample MGYA00580631_ERZ773051 | MGnify/ENA primary metagenome ERZ773051 (study PRJEB29015, sample SAMEA2738137) | human oral metagenome | biome: human oral; feature: human-associated habitat; material: saliva | place: China | collected 2204 ... | reverse complement strand
AGCCGACCGAGGAGAACGGAGAGGAGGAGAGCAGGCAGACGGCAGAGACCGTAGCCCAGAGTGACACGCGGGGACGGCAAAGACAGAAACGGCCTGAGAATACCCCAGAGAAGGGCAGACGAAAGAGAAAGCGGCGCCTGCCGAAAACGGGAGAAGTGAGCGTCGTCACGCGACATTCGTAAGACCCGAAGCAGAAACTTGGGCACATCAGACAATAGCTGATATCGAGAAAGGCAAGTACCTCAGAAACACCGAAGTACTTGCTTTTTTTATGCAAAACTTCTAAAATATTACCGATGACAATCGGTTAAAATTGTATAACGGAGGTTGCAATATGAGTCATATCAATGATTCGACGGCGGCCCGGAGAATCCGCGAGATACTGGATCAGGACAGTTTCGTGGAAATCGGCGCTTATGTGACGGCGCGGAGCACAGACTTCGGCGCAGCTTCTGAGGAAGCAACGTCGGACGGCGTCGTGACCGGCTACGGCACCATCGATGGCAAGCTCGTATACATCTACGCGCAGGATCCGAATATTTTCGGTGGCTCTGTCGGAGAGATGCATGCGAAGAAGATTCGCCGGTTATATAGCCTGGCAGTGAAGATGGGAGCGCCTGTTATCGGGCTTATCGACTGCGCCGGTGTGCGTCTGGCGGAAGCAACGGATGCGCTGTTTGCTTTCGGCGCGCTTTATCGGGAACAGGCACTGGCAAGCGGCGTGGTTCCGCAGATTCAGGCTGTATACGGACTTTGCGGCGGAAGCCTTTCGGTCAGTGCCGCACTGGCGGATTTCACCTTCATGGAGAAGAAAGCAAAACTCTTTTTCCATGCGCCGAATGCAATCTCTGGCAACACCGAAGCAGAACTCGACACAGCATCGGCAGAGTTCCGGAGTGAAGAGAGCGGTACGGCGGACTTTGTCGGCACGCAGGAGGAAATCGCAGCCGGCATTCGCACACTGGTCGGGGTGCTTCCGTCCAGCAATGAGGATGATGAGTCCTACGGTGACTGCGAGGACAGCCTGAACCGTCTGGTTCCGGAGGTCGTGCAGGCTTCCGGTGCGGGCGTGCTTCGCGCAATTTCGGATGACGGTTTTGTCTGTGAGCCGGGACAGCACTACGGTTGCTCGGTGACGACAGCATTTATTCGTCTGAACGGTTGCACGGTCGGTGCGATTGCGGCGGCATCCGGAGAAGTCTGTTTCCGTGGCGTCGAGAAAGCGGCGCGCTTTGCAAAATTCTGTGATGCGTTCAGCATTCCGCTCCTCACGGTCGTGAACAGCACGGGCTTTGAGAAGACACTCTGCAATGAGAAGCGTCTGCCGCAGGCAGTTGCGGCATTGATTAATGCCTATGCAGAGGCAACTGTGCCGAAGGTGACACTGCTGAACGGCACGGCACAAGGCCTGCTCGCAAACGTATTTGCACCTCGGGCGGTCGCAGACATTGTTTATGCTTGGCCGAATGCGGAGCTGTCGCTGATTGATGCCGGCGCAGCCGTCAAGATTCTCTACGCTTCCGAGCTTGAAAAGGCTGAGAATAAGACCGCTTTCTTCGAGGAGAAGAAGGCTCAATATCTGGAGAAGCAGGGATCGGCGATGAGCGCGGCAAAGCGCGGCTATGTCGATGACATCATTGCACCGGAAACAACGAGAAAGCGTGTTATTGCAGCCTTTGAGATGCTCTTCACGAAGAATGAGGAAATTCCTGCCAAGAAACATGGCACGGTCTGAGCGGGGTGTCGGGATGAAGCAGAGAATAAAACAGTTTCTTCTCACCGTAGCTCTGTGCCTCACGTTGGCAGTTCTGATTCCGTTCTCTGCCTTTGCAAAGATTGACCAGAAAATACTGGATTCCGCAGAACAGGGCGCTAAGAAGAATATCAGTGCTGTCATGAGCTTTGATGAGGCCATGCTGCAGAACTACATCGACCAGTTTGAGGCAAACGGCGAAACCAAAATGGCAGACGGCTTGAAAAGCTGGCAGACCATTCGGGAAGATGTCGGTGATGTGACCTCGGTGGATGATGCCGTAGCAAAAGAAGTGGATGACGACAATATTCTGGTCACTGTCAAGGCGCACTGCGGTAATCGTGAGGTCGTTGCACACCTGGGCTATCAGGTCTCGAGCGGTGATATCACCGAGCTGAGTTTCAGCAAGGTTGAAACACTCGCGGAGAAATTTGAGAGCGCCGGGCTCAATCTGATTATCGGAATGGGAACCGTCTTTGCGGTATTGATTTTCATTGCTTTCCTGATCAGTCGTTTCAAGTACATCCATGATTGGGTGAGCCGGAAAGAGGCCATCGAGAAGGAAGAAAAAGAATACAAAGAGAAGGTGGCTGCAATTCAGCGTATGCCGAAGAGCGCCAAGAATGTCTCCCAGCGAATCAGTGCGGAGCAGGTCAAAGCGGCTCAGGTGCCGGAAGGCACAAAAGTGCAGTGCATCTCCGCGCCGGAAGAGACCGCGGTTGAAAGCGAATCCGTTCCGGCTGAGACGGTCGCTGTGCTGGCGGCAGCCGTTGCGGCAAACGAAGAGCCGCAGCTAGATTCACAGATGCTCGCAGTTCTGACAGCGGCAGCACTTGCGGCAGAAGGTGAGGATCCGGGACCTGACGGTCTGGTTGTCAAATCTCTCAGAAGACGCGGCAACAGCAAGAGAAGAAGACGTTAAGAGATATCACACAGGAATTACATACATCTAAGGATAGACTGAGGAGGAAAATACCATGAAGAACTATACCATTACCGTGAACGGACAGGTCTATGTTGTACAGGTTGAAGAGGGTATCACCGCAGCCGCGCAGGGCGCACCGGTTGTAACCATTCCGGCTGCTCCGGTATTCCAGCAGGCAGTGGCACCGGCACCTGCACCGGTCGTGGCACCGGCAGCAGCACCGGTCGCGGCTTCGGCTCCGGCCGCTGCACCGAGCGGCGCAGCGGGCAGCATCACGGTCGAATCCCCGATGCCGGGCAAGATTTTGAGCGTCGAGAAAAAGGTCGGTGACAGCGTTGAGGCAGGTCAGACCATCATGATTCTTGAGGCAATGAAGATGGAGAACGAGATTGTTGCTCCGGAGGCAGGTACCATTGCGAGCATCAATGTGAGTGTCAATCAGTCCGTCGAGGCAGGCGAGGTGCTGGCAACTTTGAATTAAGCGGGCGGTGCCGTCCGGCACCCCAAAGAGGAGAGAAAATAAGATGGCGTATTTAACCAATACATTCAGCAATCTTATCCATCAGTCCGCATTTTTCTCCATCACATTCGGAAACCTCATCATGATTGCAGTGGCGCTTTTATTCCTCTATCTTGCTATCGCGAGAGGATTTGAGCCATTACTCCTTGTTCCGATTGCGTTCGGTATGCTTCTGGTGAATATTTATCCTGATATTATGCTGGATCCGGCGAAGTCTGCTGACGGCAGCGGCGGACTTCTGCACTACTTCTACCAGCTCGATGAGTGGGGAATTCTTCCGCCGCTCATCTTTATGGGCGTCGGCGCGATGACGGACTTTGGCCCGTTGATTGCGAATCCCATGAGCTTTTTGCTCGGCGCAGCGGCGCAGTTCGGTATCTATGCAGCATATCTGCTGGCTGTTCTGCTCGGCTTTAACGGCAAGGCGGCAGCCGCAATTTCGATTATCGGCGGTGCAGACGGCCCCACCTCCATTTTCCTCGCAAACAAGATGGGGCAGAGCGAGTATCTCGGTGCAATCGCAGTGGCAGCGTACTCTTACATGTCACTGGTTCCGATTATTCAGCCGCCGATCATGCGTTTGCTGACGACAGAAAAGGAGCGCAAAGTCCGTATGGCACAGCTCCGTCCGGTCTCGAAGCTCGAAAAGATTCTCTTTCCGATTGTCGTCACTGTGATTGTGAGCTTGATACTCCCAACAACTGCGCCGTTAATCGGTATGCTGATGCTTGGCAATCTGTTCCGTGAGTCCGGCGTCGTGAGACAGCTGACGGATACGGCAAGCAATGCATTGATGTATATCGTAGTCATTTTGCTGGGTACTTCGGTCGGCGCAACGACCAGTGCAGAGGCCTTCCTGAAGGCGGATACACTGAAGATTGTCTTCCTCGGATTGGTCGCATTTGCCTTCGGTACCGCAGCCGGCGTTTTGCTCGGTAAGCTGATGTGTAAGCTGACCGGCGGCAAGGTGAATCCGCTGATCGGTTCGGCCGGTGTTTCGGCGGTGCCGATGTCCGCGCGCGTCTCCCAGAAGGTCGGCGCCGAGGCAGATCCGACCAACTTCCTGCTGATGCATGCAATGGGGCCGAATGTAGCGGGTGTCATCGGTACGGCAGTGGCAGCCGGAACCTTCATGGCTATCTTCGGTGTGAAATGAGCGCAGCATGAAACTATCTTTCGCGTGAGACAAGCGCAAGGAGAATATAGATGAATAACGAGAAGAAAAAACCGGTTCAAATTTGTGAGACCGTGCTTCGCGACGCGCACCAGTCCCTCTTTGCAACCAGAATGACGACAGAGGAGATGCTGCCCATCATCGACAAGATGGATGAGATTGGCTATCGCTCGGTTGAATGCTGGGGCGGAGCGACCTTTGATTCCTGCCTTCGTTTCCTGCACGAGGATCCGTGGCAGAGACTGCGTCTCTTGAAGCAGGGTTTCAAGAAGACCAAGCTGCAAATGCTGTTCCGCGGCCAGAACATCCTGGGCTATAACCACTACGCGGACGATGTTGTCGAGTATTTTGTTCAGAAGTCCGTGGCGAACGGTATTGACATTCTCCGCATTTTTGACTGCCTGAACGACCTTCGCAATCTGGAAACGGCTGTCAATGCCTGCAAGAAAGAGGGCGCGGAAGCACAGATTGCGCTGTCTTATACCCTCGGAGATGCCTATACGCTTGAGTACTGGGTGGGGCTGGCAAAGCGCATCGAGGAGATGGGAGCCGATTCCATCTGCATCAAGGATATGTCCGGTCTCTTGACGCCGTATGAGGCTTATGACCTTGTGAAGGCGCTCAAGGAGTCGACCAAGCTCCCGATTGACATCCACACGCACTACACCTCCGGTGTGGCATCCATGACTTTGCTCAAAGCGATTGAGGCGGGTGCCGATATCATTGACACGGCAATCTCGCCGCTTGCGCTCGGAACCAGCCAGCCTGCGACGGAAGTCATGGTACAGACTTTAAAGGGTACGCCCTATGACACCGGACTCAATATCGAGAAGCTCTCTGAGATTGCGAAGTATTTCACTAAGATTCGTGAAAAGTACATCGCAAACGGCCTGCTTAGCCCGAAGTTGCTCGGTGTCAACATCAACACACTGCGCTATCAGGTGCCGGGCGGCATGCTCAGCAACCTCTTAAAGCAGCTCACCGAAGCACATAAAGAGGACTTGCTCCCGGATGTGCTTGAAGAAGTGGCGCGCGTTCGCAAGGATTTCGGCGAGCCGCCGCTGGTTACGCCGTCCTCTCAGATTGTCGGTACACAGGCGGTCATGAATGTTCTCATGCACCAGCGCTATAAGATGGTTCCGAAGGAGTCCAGAAAGCTTGTGATGGGTGAGTTCGGACAGTCCGTACGTCCGGTGAATCCGGAGATTCAGAAGCAGATTATCGGTGATGAGAAGCCGATTACCTGCCGTCCGGCAGATTTGATTCCGCCGCAGCTTCCGAAGTTTGAGGAAGAGGTCGGACCGTGGAAGCAGCAGGAAGAGGATGTTCTTTCGTATGCACTGTTCCCGCAGGTCGCACTTGATTTCTTCAAGTATCGGCAGGCACAGCAGAGCGGTGTGGACATGAACAAGGCAGATACGGCTAACGGCGTTTATCCGGTCTGATCGGAGCTATGAAAACGACTGCCGCACTGGAGTGTTTTCTTCGGGGCGGCAGTTTTCTGTATTTCTCGGGGAATGAGAGAGAGGAATGAAGCGCAGTGAAGGGAAAGAGAGCAAGGCGAATCGCGCAAGCCGGGATTTTGATTTTGAGTCTTTTGACGCCGTTTTTACCCATACAGGCGTCACAGTGTTTTGCGGCACAGAAGAGCGATGCACAATTTGAGCAACAGCTTGCGGCGGAAGGGTTTCCGGAGTCCTACAAAGATAAACTGAGAGAACTTCACGCAAAATACCCAAACTGGGTATTTAAAGCACAGAAGACAGGGCTCAGCTGGCAAGAAGTTGTGCGGGAAGAGAGCAAGATAGGTAGAAACCTGGTACATACAACAAGCAAAGACAGCTGGAAGTCGAGAGACAGTGTGGCTTATAATGCGGCGACCAATAGCTGGAAGGGATTTGATACAAGTGCCTGGGTTGCTGCAAACTCAAATATCATCAGCTATTACATGGATCCCAGAAACTTTCTGGACAGTCGCTATATTTTTCAGTTTCAAACCCAGGGGTATGAACCGGATAGCCAGAATGAAGAGGGTGTTCGTATGCTCGCGGCTAACACCTTTTTAAGCGGTAGCGGCGGCACCGGCTTGTTGCCTGCGCAGTCGACTGACAGCAGTGTAACCAAGGCGGCCAATATAGCTGCTTCCGATTCCGGAAATAACACAGGGACGACAGCTTCCGGCGGCGGAAGCACACAGGTTGCAAGTGCGAAAGGGAAGAGTCCGAGCGCTGTGACTTGGACCGCACCCGGCACACCGAGAGACAGCAAAAAAGCAGAGGTCGGGGCGGCACCGCTTTCGGCGGAAGAACAACAGCGCAAAGCAAAAGAGAATGCCACACAACCGGCTACCGTGACACGCGGCGAAACAGGGAGTGCCAAAAAAGAGAAGGCCATCGGTATTCTTGCGGGAGCGCCGCATGACAAGCTGGTCAAACCGGAAGACACTGCTTCGGCCGACGAAGAATCTACGGAGGAGCAGTCTGTAACTGCAGCAGCGGAAGCTACAGATAGCACAGAGCTTCAAGCCGACGCCACAGAGACAGATGGCGCAACAGAAGCAGAGACAGCAGCGGAAGCGGAGTCCGCGGTGACCGGAGAGACAACGGAAGTCGACCTGTCTGCCGAGAAGCCGGGCGCCGCAGAAACGGAGGATGCATTTGAAGCCGCAGAAGTCGCAGCTCCCGGCGAGAGTACAGACGAAGCACCTGCGGCCGTGGAAGATGTTGCGCCTTATCAGCTCTTGGAAGATGGGGACGAAAATCAGCAGTTCGAGGGCGATGTGCAGGCGGTCATCCGCCGTAGCGCAACCGGTGCTACCGCCAATACAGGTAAGACGGACAACCGCAACAGCGGAACCCTGTCCGGCGATGGCAGCGGATCGAATCCGAGCGGCGTGGATTACATCACAACGATTATGACGGCTGCAAGCAGTTCGGGTGTGAATCCGTATGTCCTGACGGCAATGCTGATTCAGGAACAGGGAAGAACCGGCGGCAGCGGTCTGATCAGCGGAAAGAACCCGAAATTCCCGGGATTCTATAATTACTTTAATGCGCAGGCCTTCCAAGACGGAGATAAGACGCCGACCGAGCGCGGCCTCTGGTGGGCAAGTCAGGTGGATGCGACCTACGGGAAACCTTGGGATACGCCGGAAAAGGCCATCATCGGCGGTGCGAAATATTACGGTGACAATTATCTGAAGAGCGGTCAGGATACGTTCTATCTGAAGAAATTTAATGTCACGGCAAAAGGGCGTTACGAGCACCAGTATATGACCAATGTGCAGGCGGCAGCGGAGGAAGGAAGAAAGCTCGGAGAAGCTTATACGGAAGCACTCAAGCAGAAAAAGCACACCTTTCGGATTCCGGTCTATACGGACATGCCGGAGAGTGCTGCGGCACTGCCGAATTAATCGAACTCTTATACCCGGAAGCATCTGTAAAAACAGATGCTTCCGGGTATTTTGGGATGAGTCGTTTGTAACAATTTTCTGCTGATAGATGTATAGGCGATTCACATGATACTGAATCGCTGTTTCCGTGACACAGCAAGTTTTTCCGTTCGTCATCCTTGAGTGATAGGACAAAAAAGTTGGTGAAAAGTGCTTCAAACCCTTGATATACAAGGCTTTTCTCTGCGTACATTTTCCTTGAAAAAGTATCATTGGAGGAAAACTTCAGGTAGCATGTTATCTGCCCTTCTTGTGGCGGGCCTTGTATGAAATACGGGAAGATGAGGAACGTAACCCATGTATGGGAACCCTACAGAAATATTGAGCGGACATGCAGGGGTAGCTTGTATAAAATCAGTAGCTTGTGCTAGAATAATACAGATTATATTTCCCGGTGAGCGGGACGGAAAGAGAGGCAAGCACAGAATGAAGCGAAGAAGCGTGACACGGGGAGTTCTTTGTGGCACAACGGCCGCGCTGTTCAGCGCAATGTTACAACTGAGCGCCTTTGCCCTGAGCGCAAACATTCAGTTTTCTGACCCGAGCGCCAAGGTTGGCGAAGAATTTACTGTCTCCATGCATGTGCAGGGTGACAGTGCGATTTCCAATACGGACATTGTTCTCAGCTATGACAGCGAAAAGATGGAGTTTGTCAGCGGAGACAGTGCAAGCGGCAGCGGCGGTGAGCTAACGGTCAAGAACAGCGGCACTGAGGGGCAGTCCGACGTCTACTACAGCCTTCGGTTTAAAGCGTTAAAGGACGGTTCGGCAGCGGTACAGGTGAAAAGTGCCAAGTTGGCGGACAGCAGCCAAGAGGCAACCATCGCGCATCAGGGGAGCGCGGCAATCACCATTGCCGCGGCCGATGCGGCGGCGGGAAGCAGTGCGGCCGAAACCGCGGCGGCGCCGACGGAAGCAACCGGACCGCTCAGCAATCTGAGTCTGAATCCGGGCACTTTGACGCCGGCATTCAGTGCAGGCAATACGACTTACACCGCGGTAGTCGGAGAAGAAGTCACACGCATTGCGGTCAATGCGGTGCCGGCTGCAGAGGGAACGAAGGTCAATGTGACCGGAAACGAGAACTTAAAGCTCGGCGAAAACAAGATTGAGGTCAATGTGCTCGGCAGCGATAACAGTGCGCTTGGTACCTATACGATTGTTGTGACCAAACAGCAGGGTACAACACCGGAAACAGCGCCGATTGAAGACAGCACACATGTGACCATCGGAACAACAAGTTATACCATTGCAGACAGCTTTGATCAGGCTTTGCTTCCGGCGGGCTATGAAAGTGAGAGCTTTATCTACGGAGATCGGACGGTGCAGGCAGGCAAAGGACCGGACGAGCATCTGCATCTCATTTATCTGCTCGCAGACGGCGGAAGCGGAAATCTTTATTTTTATGATGACACGAGCAGAACCTGGTCACCTTATGTACAAGTCGGCGCGACAGCCAAAGCAGTGTCGGTTGTTCCGCTGTCGGAGGGCGTTGCGGTTCCGGAGGGGCTTCTGGTCAAACAAGTCACACTGAACGGAAAAACCGTTGACGGCTACATCGGTCAGAAGGATCAGGGACAGAATTATTGCGTGTTTTACGGCATGAACAGTAAAGGGGAGAAGGGATTTTATCGCTTCGACTTGCAGGAGAAAACATTACAGCGCTATTTTCCGGGCGACGGTGCGGGACAGAGTACTGCGGAGCAGCTGCGGGCGCAGTACAAGGTTTCGCACCGTAAGATCGTAGGACTCACCTGTGCGCTGGTACTCGCAATCGGGGCGGCTATCTATGCGTTTCTTCGCGGTGCACGTCGAAAGTCGCCGGAACTTGCCGAGCGAGAGCGGCGGAGAGCCGAGCGAAAGGCTGCGCGCGAGGCAGAAGAATTGCTGCAGCGTCAGGAACAGGAAGCCCTGCGGAAGACAACTTCCGAAGAAGTCGAGAGCCATACGGAAGAGGTACTCGCAGGCGCAGCGGAACAGGTAACGGAAGCCGAGGAGCCTTCTCCGCAGCAACCGGAAGAAATTGTGCTGGCAGATGATCAGGTCGCAGTGGTTCCGCCGGAAGATACGGCTGCCGATTCTGCGGCGGACGATCTCGGTGCTACGCGGGTGTTGTCTCAGCTTGATATGAGCGAACATGTGAGAGAGACGCTGGAAGAAGCGAGAAATACGGCAGATGCTATCACAGCGCAGGCACAGGCGGTCAACGGGAAAAAGAACACAGCCGGAGATGAAGTGTTTGAGGATATCGATCTCTAATCTCTCGACGAAGGGCGGGCAGGTTGCAAAAGAGCAGCTTGCACCGCTCTTTTTCTCGGCATGGTTCCGATTGACGGCATCGGAATGCTGTTATATAATCAGTGTAACAGTTTGAGCAGAGAGGTGTGGATATGAAATTATGTATTGATTTTAACAGCGATGAAGCTTTTTATATCCAGCTGATCAACCAGATTATTCTTGGCATCGCGATGGAGCAGTTCCGCGAAGGAGATTCCCTCCCCTCCGTGCGTCAGATGGCAGATTTGGTCGGCATCAACATGCATACCGTCAACAAAGCGTATACGATTTTGCGCCAAGAGGGCTTCATCAAACTGGATCGGCGGAGAGGTGCCGTCATCTCCATCGATGTGGACAAACTGCGTGTGATTGAGGAGATGAAACGGGAACTTTCCGTATGCCTGGCGCGCGGTATTTGTAACGGTGTGAGCCGCAGTGAGGCCCACCAACTGGTAGACGGTTTGTACGACGCTTTCAGTAAGTGTGAAGCGGAGGAGTGAGTCATGTTATGTGAGCGTTGCAAGAAGAGAGAGGCGACCATTCTGTACCGGGAATTCGGGATGAATGGAGAAAGAACAGAGCTTCATCTCTGTGAGTCCTGTGCGCGGAAGATGAATATCGGCGGAGATTTTGGCGATTCCGATGATACTTTGTCATTGGGCGTTATGCTGTCTGCTATTTTCACGGGGCAGAGCGAAGAGCGGAAAACAGACTATGACAGAGTGGTCTGCCCGGATTGTAAGACCCGCTATTCCGATTTTGTGAGAGATTCTCGCTTCGGCTGTCCGACCTGCTACGAGGTTTTTGATGTGCTCATGCGGGATAATATCAAGCAGTTACAGGGATCTGACATACACAAGGGCAAGCATCCCAAATACGGCTTGCGCATACGCCCGACCGCGGAGGCGCAGGATATGGCGGTCAACGAAGGCAGTGAAAAGGAGGCTTCCGTCTCTCCGGTCACTTCACCGGAAGTAGAGCGCCGCATTCAAATCCGCGGATTGCGCGTCAAGCTGAATGCGGCTATCCGGGCGGAAGATTATACAAAGGCCGCGGAAATCCGGGATCAGATTCGGCTTCTGGAAAAGGAGGACACGGATGCTTAAATGGTATGAGCAGGTCCGGATGGAGTCCGGAAAGTACTTTGTTTCAAACCGTATCCGACTTGCACGCAACTGGGCCGAGTATCATTTTCCGCGTCGTCTTCGCAATGAGGAAGCAAATGAGATGGTACAGCGCATGCGAGATGCACTGCAGGAACTTGCAATGCAGCAGCATGAAAATGTGAATGACTGCCTTCTGACAGAAATCTCCGAGATACGTCGTATGGCGATGCGGGAGCGCCGTGTTTTAAGCGCAAGTATACTGGAACGAAAAGCGCCGGTTGCACTGTTTTTATCGGAGAGCGAGAGTTTATCTCTGGTTTTGAACGGTGACGATCACATTCGTCTGCAACTCATGAGTCCGAACCTTCACATGAAAGAACTCTATGAGAACATCGACCGACTGGACGACTATATGAATCGTCAGTTTGAGTATGCTTTTGACCCGCATTATGGGTATTTAACCTCTTTTCCGACCAATGTCGGAACCGGAATGCGCGCCAATATTGTGTTGCATTTGCCGATGCTATCCCAGAGTAAGCAGTTTTCCAAGGTTCTTGAGTCAATGGGACAGATTGGCATCAACATCCGCGGCGTCTACGGAGACGGAAAAGAAAATCACGGCGATCTTTTTGACCTCAGCAATGCGCGGACACTCGGCGTATCGGAAGAAGAAATTATGGCGCTCGTTCAGAAAACGGCAATGCGCCTAAACAATGAAGAAGAGAAGATTAGAGTCCATTCGATAGAAAGGCACAGACTTGCACGCGTCGACAGTATGTTCCGCGCCTACGGTTTTCTGAAATATGCGAGACGCGTCACCATCCGGGAGGCACTGCACAATCTCTCTGCCGTGATGGCAGGAATCACCGACGGCTTGGCAAAAACCGAACAGGATATCAGCATTTACTCGCTGTATCTGGGAGTGCAGCCTTCCAATCTGATTGCGGCGGAAAAGGGACCGGTTGACCGCGAACAGATTGATGTGCTCCGTGCAAATTATTTGAGAAGAGTATTACCCGAGTTGCTCGAGCGTTGAGACTGCGCAAACAGGCAACAGGAAGGAGTTTTTATGGCAGATTATTTTTCCGAACAGGCGCAGGAAGCGTTGGAGTATGCGCACCGCGCAGCTGAGGAACTGCACAACAGCTACATCGGAACCGAGCATTTGCTTCTCGGCCTGGTTCGCCAGGGAAGCGGTGTTGCAGGACAGGTATTGATCGCAAATGAGGCGACAGAAAAGCGCGTTCTCAAACTGATGGATAAGATGCTCGCCTCTGTGGAGCGCGTCAAACTTGCGGAAGAGCCGAAATATACGCCGATGTCGCGCCGAGTGCTGGAATACAGCAAGGCGGCCGCAGAGCGCTTCCAGGCACCGCAGGTCGGCACCGAGCACATTCTCCTCGCTATTTTGAAAGAGAAGAATTGTGTTGCGAGCAAATTGCTCTATACGATGGGGGTCAACATTCAGAAACTCTATGTGGATTTGATGCATGCCATGGGTGAGAAACACGCGCCGGAAGATATGCCGCAGCAAACACAGGGCAGCGGCGTCGTGAGCGGATCCGCACAGCCGACACCGACCTTGGATCAGTATTCGCGCGACCTCACGGAATTTGCGCGCCAGGGCAAACTGGATCCGGTGATCGGACGAAGCACTGAGATGCAACGTGTCATGCAGATTCTGAGCCGCAGAACGAAGAACAACCCCTGCCTGATCGGAGAGCCGGGCGTCGGAAAGACAGCGGTTGTCGAGGGACTTGCCCAGTTGATTGTAAGCGGCGAAGTGCCGGAAACCTTGGCGGACAAACGCCTTGTGACCCTGGATCTCTCGGGGATGATTGCGGGATCCAAGTATCGCGGCGAGTTCGAAGAGCGCATCAAAAAGGTCCTGCAGGAAGTGATGCAGGCCGGAAACGTATTGCTCTTTATCGATGAGATTCACACCATCATCGGCGCCGGTTCGGCAGAGGGCACCATGGATGCCAGCAACATTCTGAAGCCGTCTCTGGCGCGCGGCGAGTTGCAGCTGATTGGCGCAACGACCATTGAGGAATACCGAAAACATATTGAGAAGGATGCCGCTCTGGAGCGCAGATTCCAGCCGATTACAGTGGACGAACCCTCGGAAGATGAATCCGTTCGGATTCTGGAAGGGTTGCGGCCTCGCTACGAAGCGCACCATAAGGTCAGCATCACAGATACGGCAATCAAGGAGGCGGTACAGCTCTCGGCACGCTATATTTCCGACCGTTTCCTGCCGGACAAAGCAATCGATCTCATTGACGAGGCGGCGTCCCGCCTTCGTCTTGCGGATTATGCGGAACCTGCTGAAATCAAAAAGCTCTCGGAAGAAATCACCAAACTCGAAAGTCAGAAGGAAGAGGCGGTTCGCGCCGAGGAATTTGAGCGTGCCGGTCAGTTAAAAAAGAAGCAGGAGAAGAAAGAAGAGAAAATCGCCAAGATTAAGGAAGAGTGGATTCAGGCGAGACGAGATAAAAAGCTCGTGGTCGGTGAAAACGAAGTTGCCGATGTGGTCTCACTCTGGACCAGAATTCCGGTCAAGAAACTGACCGAGGAGGAGAATGAGCGCTTGAAGAAGCTGGAGTCTGTGCTTCACGAGCGTGTCATTGGGCAGGATGAGGCAGTGAGTGCGGTATCCCGCGCTATCCGGCGCGGACGGGTCGGCCTGAAGGACCCACACCGCCCGATCGGTTCCTTCCTTTTCCTCGGCCCGACCGGTGTCGGTAAGACCGAACTCTCCAAGGCGCTGGCGGAAGCTATGTTCGGCACGGAACAGGCCCTCATTCGGGTTGATATGAGTGAATACATGGAAAAACACTCCGTCTCGAAAATTGTCGGTTCGCCGCCCGGCTACGTCGGCTATGAGGAAGGCGGCCAGCTCTCGGAGAAGGTGAGAAGAAATCCCTACTCGGTGATTCTGTTCGATGAAATCGAAAAAGCACATCCTGATGTCTTCAATATTTTGTTGCAGGTGCTGGATGACGGTCATATCACGGATTCACAGGGCAGAAAGATTGATTTCAAGAACACAGTTCTGATTATGACGAGCAACGCAGGGGCATCTCGCATTGTTTCGCCAAAGACCCTGGGATTTGCGGCGCGTGAAAACAAAGAGACCGACTATAAGAACATGAAAGATGGCGTAATGGATGAAGTTCGCCGTCTCTTTAAGCCGGAATTTTTGAATCGCATCGATGAGATTGTCGTATTCCATCAGTTGGACCGCGACAATATGAAGCAGATTGTGGATATTTTACTCAGAAATGTTGAAAAGCGCGGCGAGAACCAGATGGAAATCAAACTGTCATTTGACGATACCGCACGGGAGTTCTTGATTGAAAAAGGCTATGATCCGAAGTACGGCGCACGTCCGCTCAGAAGAGCCATTCAGAATGAGCTCGAAGACAAGCTCGCAGAGGCTATGCTGGATGACCAGGTGAAAGCGGGAGATGAGGTGCTCGTGACCTGCCCGACCGTGGCGGAGGGCGAGAAAGCAGGCCTTGTCTTTACGACAAAACGAAAGACAAGGCGCAAGTCTTCCGCAAGGAAGGAGCAGGTGAACGATTGAAGCGAAGCACAGCTTACTTTTGTACGGAATGCGGTTACGAATCGCCAAAGTGGGCGGGGCAGTGCCCCGCCTGTAAGGCGTGGAATACTTTGGTAGAAGAGCCGACAGCGCCGAAAGAAAAGCTGCGTGCCAAATCACAGGCCGCACACGCCGTCAACTTAAAGCCGGTGGATCTTCGCGAAATCGATGCAACAGCGGAGTGTCGGATTGACACGGGGTTTTCGGAATTAAATCGTGTACTCGGCGGCGGCACCGTAGAGGGCTCTCTGGTTCTTATCGGCGGTGATCCCGGCATCGGTAAATCGACCATTCTCCTGCAGGTTTGCAGAAACTTTGCGGTACTCGGCAAAAGGGTGCTCTATATTTCCGGTGAGGAATCGCTTAGGCAGATCAAACTTCGGGCGGAACGTCTCCGTGCTCTGGAAGGTGATCTCCGTTTTCTCAGCGAGACGAACCTGGATTCCATCCGTGAAGTCCTGCTTCGTGAAAAACCGGATATTGCAATCATTGACTCCATTCAAACCATGTACTGTGACGATATCAGTGCGGCGCCGGGATCGGTGAGCCAGGTCAGAGAATCTACGAACGCTTTGATGCAACTCGCGAAGGGGAGCGGAATTGCGATTTTTATTGTCGGACACGTGACAAAAGAAGGACAGGTAGCGGGGCCCAGAGTATTAGAGCATATGGTGGATACCGTTTTATACTTTGAGGGCGAAAAGAGTTCTTCCTACCGGATTCTGCGCGCGGTCAAGAATCGCTTTGGATCGACAAACGAAATTGGTGTCTTCGAAATGACGGAGCGCGGACTAGAGGAGGTAAAAAATCCTTCTGCCTATATGCTGGAGGGACGGCCACTCGGTGCGAGCGGCGCTGTTGTCGCCTGCTCGCTGGAGGGAAGCCGCCCCATTTTGCTGGAAGTCCAGGCGCTTGTGACAGAGAGCGCATTCGGTATGCCGCGCCGCACAGCGGCGGGAATCGATTATAATCGCGTGAATCTCCTGATGGCGGTACTGGAGAAGCGCTGTCGCTTGCCGCTGTCGCGCTACGATGCTTATGTAAATATAGCGGGAGGTATGCGGATGAATGAACCGGCCGTGGATTTAGCGGCCGTCATTGCGATGATTTCTTCCTTCCGGGACAAAGCGGTAGCGGCAGATACCGTGATCTTCGGAGAGGTCGGGCTATCTGGCGAGGTGAGAGCGGTCCCGCTCGCGGAGTATCGTGTCCGTGAGGCGGCAAAGCTTGGATTTACCCACTGTATTCTGCCCAAGTCTAATGCGGAAAAGTGTCGCGGCGTCGGAGACATTGCTTGCTGCGGTGTCTCCAGCATTCAGGAAGCTATGCACTTGCTTTTTTGAACAGATTTTATTCGAAAATGCTTGACGCAGAGAAACAGACCGGCTATAATAGCTTCTGTGCTTAAGAGTATGCTCTTGGACACAGAGGAATAGTTCAGTGGTAGAACGTTGGTCTCCAAAACCGAAGACGGGAGTTCGAGCCTCTCTTCCTCTGCGCAAAAGCGACAGGCAGTTATGTCTGTCGCTTTTTTGTTGTTTGTGAAGCAATATACGCATATTTTGCGTCATAATACGCGGCTGTCAGTATGGTTTCGTGATTTTAACAATACTAGATAAGAAAGTCAGTGACGAATCTGAAAAAATATATGAAAAAGCTTGAAATTATAGGCGTAAAAGAGTAATATTGCCAAGTCTATGCAAACGGCAGCGGAATTAGAATCCAAACACGCCAGATATTTTGACGCCATATTTTTGCAACAAATTCTTAAAAAAGCGGCGCCTGTCTTGCAAAGCAAAAATGCGAATGACATACTACTCCCGCATCCTGCATCTTGTCGAAGTATTGAGGTACGAGAAAGGGACTATGAGAGAAGATATCAAAGTATGGGTTCAAAATCATTTGGAACAGCATCGCCGCACCCTGGCTTTATCTTGCTTGGTCGGCGTCTTTCTGGTTTTGCCCTTTGGCGTGCGCAAACTCTGCGAAACGTCGGAACGTGACATCCGGAAACGGGCGGAAGAGGAGGCTCGACGCGCAACATCGGCTGTTCAAATAATCACTCCGGACAGCGAGACACCGAGCGCGTCGGCGATTCTGCTCAGCGCAGTTACCACCGGTTGGAAACAGGATCAGGCCGGATGGGTTTATCTCAATGCAGCGGGTGAACGAGAGAAAGGAAAGTGGATTCTCGGAGCCGATCACCGCTATTATTATCTGAATGCCGCAGGTATCATGGAATACGGTGAGTTTCTCCAGCTCGGAAGTTCACGCTATCACCTGGAGCAGGACGGTGCAATGAGCATAGGGCGCTTTTATCAGGGAGATCGGGAATACTATGCTGCGCCGGACGGCGCACTATACCGGGATACTTGGGTTCAGGAAGGTGCGAATTGGTGCTATGTCGATGCAGCCGGTCGTATCTTAAAGGACCGCATGACGCCGGATTCTTACTATGTGGATGCAAACGGCTATCTGGTGGCGGCACCCGGTTCTCGTTTCGAGGGCTTCACCTATGAAAACGACGGCGCACATCAGCTCTATCTGAATCTTGGGACAGCGGATGTGATCCGGAGCTATCTAAAGGCGCGCGGATGGACCGAGAGTTCCGTTGCAGGTCTACTCGGTAATTTCCAACAGGAGAGCGGCATTAATCCTGCGCTGGAGGAAGCCGGAACGCACTACGGATATGGCCTCGGACAATGGAGCTTTGACCGCCGTGAACGTCTGGAAGCATATTGTCGCGACCACGGGAAGCCTTATGATGATTTAATCACGCAGCTTGAGTTTCTGCTGCAGGAGCCCGGAGAGCACGAATTCGTGTCTCGCTATGCAAAAACCAACTGGAGTTCCCCGGCCGCTGCCGCTATTGAATGGGGCATACGCTGGGAGCGCTATAATCTTTCGGATCTTTCTATGAGTCATGTGCGTATTCCGTATGCCGAGGCCTACTATGCGCACTATGTGCACGGCGTATCGTTCCTGGTTTCAAATACAAAGTACGAAGAGCCGAAGACGCTGATGGCAGTGGCGAGCGCGGCGAATGCCGAGGTGAATACCGAAGCGGTGAGAACAGAGACGGATGTTCCGGCAAATGCGGAAGAAACGCAGATGTCCGAGGGCGAAACAGCTGTAGAGAGCACCACTGCGGCAACGCAGAGTTCCGGGGTAAAAGCGACGCCGCGCGGCGGTTCCGGCAGTATTATCCGAAAGGCAAAAGAAGTCACAGCATTCGAATCGGAAGAGGACCGGGGACCGGGCGTCGAGACAGCAGAGGAAACTGCCGCGGCTTCGGAAGAGAGTACACAATAACCTCAGAGTTCACAAGGTGTTCATAATTTTTTGCTTGCATTGAGAAATACTGTGTGCTATTATGCACCCAATCTTAGGAAACGTTCCTAGGATTACTTGATAGGAGGTTGGGAATGCAAGAGAAACGCATCAAGTTAAACTCGGTTGCGGATATCAAGATGTTTGTCAGAGCTGCTGAAAACTGCTCTTTTGAGATTGATGTCTGTTACAACCATGTTTGTGTTGACGGCAAGTCCTTCCTGGGTCTTATGGGAATGGATCTGAATCAGATATTACGTGTACAATATGACAGTGAAGGCGAGAATGCAGAATTTGAAAAGGTTCTTGCAAAATTTGCAGCTCAGACACACGACGCGGCATAAGTACGGAAAAGAGGAGAAGCGCGAGTTTCTCCTCTTTTTTCGTTGACATGTGTTCTATGTGTAGTATAATAGATGCAAAAGTAAAGGCGGGTGATACAAATGGAAAACAAACAGGGAAGTTTATCGATTCACAGTGACAACCTTTTTCCGATTATTAAAAAGTGGCTCTATTCCGATCATGACATTTTTGTGAGAGAGCTGGTCTCAAACGGCTGTGATGCCGTAACCAAATTAAAGAAGCTTGCACTGATGGGAGAGTACCGGACACCGGAGAATGAGACCTATCAGATTCAGGTGGAAGTGAGCCCGAAGGAGAAGCGTATCTGTTTCCTTGACAACGGTGTTGGCATGAGTGCCGAAGAAGTGGAGAAGTATATCAACCAGATTGCTTTTTCGGGCGCACAGGATTTTATCGAGACTTACAAAGACAAGGCAACAGAAGATCAAATCATCGGACATTTCGGTCTCGGATTTTATTCCGCGTTCATGGTTGCCGACCGTGTGGTGATTGAGACCAAGTCTTATCGCGAGAACGAAACAGCGGTGCACTGGGAGTCCGACGGCGGTACCGAGTATCGGATGTCGAACGGTACCCGAAAGGAACACGGGACTGCGATTACCCTTTATCTTGCGGAGGAAAGTCAGGAGTTTGCCTCCGAAGCGCGTCTTCGGGAAGTGCTCGAGAAGTATTGCGGTTTTATGCCCGTTCCGATTTATCTGACCGATGTCGATGCGGCTCCCGAAACTGAATTGATTGACCCGGCAGACCGGCGAGAGGACGATGTGGTCCTCGAGACCATTGTCGAAGAAGCTAAGACAGAGGAAAAAACAGGAGAAGACGGAAACAAAGAGATTGTCGAAGTCTCTCCGGCGCGGGAACAGCTGAAAATTCAGAAGAGACCGCAACCGATCAACGACACCAATCCGCTCTGGAGAAAACACCCGAACGAGGTGAGCAAAGAGGAGTATGAAGCATTTTACCGCAAGGTGTTTCAGGATTATCGGGAGCCACTTTTCTGGATTCATCTGAATATGGACTATCCGTTCCGGCTCCAGGGCATTTTGTACTTCCCGCACATTGACCTCGAATATGAGGCTGCCGAGGGGAAAATCAAGCTTTACAACAATCAGGTCTTTATCGCGGACAATATCAAAGAGGTTATTCCGGAGTTCCTGTTGCTTTTAAAGGGAGTTATCGACTGCCCGGATTTGCCCCTCAATGTATCGCGCTCCGCCCTTCAGAACGACGGCTTTGTGAAGAAAATCAGTGCTTACATCACAAAAAAGGTCGCAGAAAAACTGACCGGTATGTGTAAGACCGAGCGAGAGAGCTATGAAAAGTATTGGGACGACATTGCACCGTTTGTACAGTACGGCTGTCTGAAGGACGAAAAATTCGAGGAGAAGGTGAAGGATGCGGTGCTCTTCAAAAATCTCGAGAAGAAATATCTGACTCTGGAAGATTGTCTCAAGGAAAATGAGGCGCGTTTCCCGAACCGTATTTTCTATGTGACGGATGAAAAGCAGCAGAGAAGCTACATTGATCTTTTCAAGAGCCAAAATATAGACGCGGTTATTTTTCCGCATGCCATTGATATGCCGTTTATTCAGAGCCTGGAAGCAAAAAATAAAGATTTAAAATTCCTTCGAATCGATGCGGATTTAAACGAGGCACTGTGTGAGAAAGAAGAGGCTGCGGATGAGGCGAAGGAAACCAGAGAAAAAGCGCTTGTTTCCGCGGTGCAGAAAGCCATCGGTGAGACAACTCTGCAAGTGAAGCTGGAGAGCTTTAAGAATGCCGAAGTTGCGGCGATGCTCACCCTCTCAGAGGAATCCAGACGTATGCAGGATATGATGCGGCAGTACGGTATGTCTGACAGTGACGGCATGTTCGGAACAGCAGGGCGGACACTGGTGTTAAACCGCAAGCATCCGTTGGTACAGTACCTTCAGGAACAGGTTGTGGTACGCGACGGTAACAAAGCCGAAGCCGCCGGAAATGAGACATCGGGCGAAAGCGGAGAAGCGAACGGGAATGGCGAGCGTAAGGCCAAGATCAAGGGGCTCACGAAGCAGCTCTGCGAACAGCTCTATGACCTTGCCTGCATTCAGCAAGGCAGCTTAAGCCCGGATCGTATGAATGCGTTTATCGCGCGCAGCAATACGCTGATGGAGGAACTTACAAAATAAACGTTTGCTTTTTCTTGCGTTTCAGACGCAAACGTGTTACAGTTTACAATGTACACAGGTAAATGACAGAAGTGTGGGCCGAGCGGTCCACACTTTTTATGTCATACTGAAAAAGGAGGTCTTCTTTGGGCAAGCGCGAGAGCTATGTAGAGCGTACGGAGAATTTTCTCGCAGAACTACAACGTGAGAAACAATTTGAAGTGGTGGACGTCGATTATGTGAGGGAGGCGGGCACATGGTATTTGCGCATTCTCTGTGATATGCCGGGCGGTATCGGCATTGAAGACTGCGCAGAAATCAGCCGCGCGGTTTCCGCCTGGCTGGACAGAGAAGACTTTATTCCGGATGAGTATATTCTGGAAGTGAGCTCTCCGGGCCTTTCTAGGAGTCTGAAGAAAGAAAAAGACCTTGTGCGAGAGCAGGGAAAGGACGTGGAGTTGAAGCTCTTCAAGCCGTTGAACGGTCAGAAAGAGTTTTCGGGTGTGCTGCTCGGACATACGGCAGAAACTGTCACACTGCAGTCGGAAGAAGGAGAAAGAACCTTTCAGCGCAGCGAGATTGCCGGCATACGACTTGCGCCCAAATTTTAAAGAGCAAATTCGGAGGACACGACAAAGATCATGAGAAAAACAAGTAAAGAGCCGGTAGAGAGTAGCAATGAGCTGAAAGAGGCGATTGAACTCCTTGAAAAGGAGAAGAATATCAGCAAAGACTCACTGCTGGAGGCGATTCAGAACTCTCTGCTCAGTGCCTGCAAGAATAATTACGGGACTTCCGACAATGTGGAAGTTTATATCGACAGAGACAGCTGCCGTTATCGCGTAATCCAGAAAAAAATCGTAGTGGAGGAGTTGCCTTCCAAGGTACGGGCGGATGAAAAACCGCTGTATATCTCCCTCGCCGATGCCAAGATGATCGATCCGCATTACGAGGTCGATGATGTGGTCCCGGTTGAAATTAAATCGAAGGAGTTTGGCCGCATCGCGACCGGTATCGCAAAGAATGTGATTCTGCAAAAGATTCGCGAAGAAGAGCGGAAGGTCATCTATAACGATTACTTTGAAAAAGAGCATAATCTGGTGACCGGTATTGTGCAGCGGCTGAATGTCAACGGCAACGGCATTTCTATCAGCCTCGGAAAATGCGATACCGTGTTGCCGGAGTCGGAGCAGGTGAAGGGCGAGGTATTCCATCCGACCGACTACATTAAACTCTATGTGGTCGAAGTCAAGGACACGCCGAAGGGACCCCGCATTGCGGTTTCGAGAACTCATCCGGATCTGGTGCGCTGCCTCTTTGAACAGGAGGTCAGTGAGGTCAAAGACGGTACCGTCGAGATCAAGGCAATTGCCCGCGAGGCGGGTTCCAGAACCAAGATGGCGGTCTACTCAAACGATGAAAACGTGGATCCGGTCGGCGCCTGCGTCGGCGTGAACTATGCACGTGTCAGCGCGGTCGTCGATGAATTACACGGCGAAAAGATAGATATCATCAAGTGGGACAATGATCCGGCACTTCTGATTGAAAATGCACTGAGCCCGGCAAAGGTCATTCTGGTGCTTGCGGATGAAGAAGATAAAGAGGCGATTGTCATCGTCCCCGATTATCAGCTTTCGCTGGCAATCGGCAAAGAAGGCCAGAATGTACGCCTCGCAGCGAAGCTGACCGGCTATAAAATCGATATCAAGTCAGAGACGCAGGCGAGAGAAGAGGGCCTCTTCGAGGAGTACGGCATTGACTACCAGGCGGGAGATGCCGGAAACAGTGCCGAGGAGCAGCCCGGTGAGGAGGAGGCCTGACGCGTGAAGCAGGAGACGATGCGCAGCTGCATCGGCTGCGGCGCGAAAAAGCCCAAGAAGGAGTTGATTCGGATTGTACGGGAACCGGATGGCAGCATTCATCCGGATGCAAGCGGTCGCAAGAACGGCAGGGGAGCTTACCTTTGTCGGGACAACGCCTGCCTGCAGCGTTGCCGTAAAACCAACGGATTGAACCGCGCCTTTCACGAGCAGGTCACAAGCAGTGTATATGCAGCGTTGGAAAAGGAGTTCACAGAGCTGAATGATGGACCATGTGAATCAGACTGAGCTGTTAAAAACAAAGGTGTTGCGATCCCTCGGCATGGCACAGCGCGCGGGCAGGCTCGCGAGCGGTGAGTTCATGACAGAAAAGGAAATACAGTCTTTTCGAGCGACGCTGGTCATCGTCGCGGAGGACGCATCGGAACAGACCAAAAAGAAGTTTCGCAATAAATGCGAGTTCTATGAAATCCCCTTTGTTTGTTTCTCAACCATGGGGGAACTCGGAAAAGCTATCGGAAAAGAGCAGCGGGCTTCGCTGGCACTCTTGGACGAGGGCTTTACCAAAGCAGTTCTGACAAAGTTGGAACAGATCGGAGGAATGCAGCATGAGAATTAACGATCTGTCAAAAGAAATCGGTAAGAGCAACCGGGAGCTGTTGTCGTTCTTGGAAAAACATGGGAGGAAAGCAGCCCCCATGTCCAATGTGACGGCGGAAGAAGCTGACCTGATTCGAGATTATTTCAAGCCGAAAAATACGGAGGCATCGAGAGTGGATAAAAGCAAGACACAGCAGGATGGGGCAGAGAGAGCAGAAATGCAGGGAGAACAGCCCAAGAAGAAAAAGAAGTTCACGGCCGTTTTCCGACCGGAAAACGCACAGCAGATTCGCGTGAAGAATAGCGGCAGCGAGGGCGCAAAGCCGCAGGAAAAGGCAGCGACCGAAAAGACTGCGGAGAAGTCGAAGGAGACTGTCGAGAAAAAGCCCGAGACTGCGGCACCGCAGAAAAAGCCGGCAGATTCCCGGCCGCCGATTAAAACGGCAGTTTCCAGTCGCCTTCCGCAGGGAAGAAGTGCGGAAGAGACCAGACTCGCGATTCAAAGCCGTTTAAATGCGCTGGGCAACAGCGGTCCGCGTAACGGCGGCCAGCAGCGCCAGGGTGGTTACGGCAACCGGAACGGCCAGGGTAACGGCTACGGCAACCGGAACGGCCAGGGTGGTTACGGCAATCGAAGCGGCCAGGGCAACGGTTACGGCAACCGAAATGGACAGGGTAACGGCTACGGCAACCGAAACGGCCAGAGCGGCGGTTACGGCAATCGCAACGGCCAGGGCAGCGGTCCCCGTACCGGCCAGAGCGGCTTCAGTGCGCGACCGGGTCAGGGGAACGGCAGCTACGGCAATCGCGGCGGTTCACAGGGCGCTGCGGCATCCGGTGACAGCGCACTGGTAAAGAAGACAGTCTCCAGCAGACCGAATAAGAATAACTTCAAAGATAAGAATGACAAGCGCCATAAGACCGAAGACGGCTTTAAGTCCGGCGGCAGAAACGGAAAGGCGACGCGTCATCCGTTCATCATGCCGGAGAAACCGAAGGTCGAGAAGGTAGAAGAGGAAATCAAGGAGCTGATTCTTCCGGACACGCTGACCATCGGAGAGCTTGCGAAGATGATGAAACGTCCGGCCTCCGATCTCATCAAAAAGCTCTTTGCGAAGGGTGAAATGTATACGATGAACTCGGAAATCTCATATGAGAAGGCCGAGGAAATCGCGCTTGAATACGATATTCTCTGCACGAGAGAAGAAAAGGTCGATGTCATTGAGGAGCTGCTCCGTGAGGAAAATGAGAATCCCGAGGACATGGTTCCCCGTCCGCCGGTCGTCGTTGTCATGGGTCACGTCGATCACGGTAAAACTTCTCTGCTTGATGCAATCCGCAAGACTTCGGTCACAAGCCGTGAGGCAGGCGGCATTACGCAGCACATCGGTGCTTACCAGGTCAAGGCACACGACAGATTGATTACCTTCCTCGACACGCCGGGCCACGAAGCTTTCACGGCAATGCGTATGCGCGGTGCCGAAGCGACGGATATCGCGGTTCTTGTGGTTGCAGCGGACGATGGCGTGATGCCGCAGACCATCGAGGCAATTAACCACGCGAAGGCGGCAAATGTAGAAATCATCGTTGCTATCAACAAGATTGATAAGCCGGATGCCAACATCGACCGCGTCAAGCAGGAGCTTATGCAGTATGAGCTGGTCGCGGAGGATTGGGGCGGCAGTACGATTATCTGCCCGATTTCCGCAAAGACCCACGAAGGCATCGATAACCTTCTCGATATGATTCTTCTCACGGCAGACGTGAAGGAACTGAAGGCAAATCCGAACCGCAACGCGAGAGGTCTGGTGATCGAGGCACAGCTCGACAAGGGCAAGGGACCGGTTGCCACGATTCTGGTGCAGAAGGGCACCCTGCATGTCGGCGACTACGTTGCGGCAGGTGCCTGCTCCGGTAAGGTGCGCGCCATGCTGAATGACAGAGGTATGCGCGTCAAGGAGGCAAAGCCCTCTACGCCGGTTGAGATTCAGGGTCTGAACGCCGTTCCGAACGCCGGCGAAATCATGGTTGCCATGGACACGGATAAAGAGGCAAAAGATTTCGCGGCGACCTTTATCTCCGAAGGTAAGAATAAGCTCATCGAGGAAACTAAGGCGAAACTCTCACTGGACGATGTCTTCGGTCAGATCAAGGCCGGTGAAATGAAGGAACTGCCGATTATTGTGAAGGCAGATGTACAGGGCTCGGTTGAAGCTGTCAAGCAGTCGCTCTCCAAGCTCTCCAACGACGAGGTACAGGTCAAGGTCATTCACAGCGGCGTCGGTACGATTTCCGAATCGGATGTGGCGCTCGCAAGCGCAAGCAATGCAATTATCATCGGCTTCAATGTGCGCCCGGATGCGACGGCAAAGTCGACCGCCGAGCACGAGCAGGTAGACCTTCGCCTCTACAAGGTCATCTATCAGGCAATCGATGATGTGGAGCGCGCCCTGAACGGCATGCTCGCACCGGTCTACGAGGAGAGAGTCATCGGACACGCAGAGGTTCGTGCTATCTTCAAGGCTTCCGGAGTCGGTACGATTGCCGGATCCTACGTTCTCGACGGTAAGATTCAGCGCGGCTGCAAAGCCCGCATCACAAGAGGCAAAGATCAGATCTTTGACGGCGAGCTTGCATCGCTGAAGCGCTTCAAGGATGATGTCAAGGAAGTCGCGGCAGGCTACGAGTGCGGTCTTGTCTTCGAGAAGTTCAACGATCTCGCAGAGGGCGATCAGGTCGAGGCATATGCGATGGTCGAAGTGCCGAGGGAAAAAGCATGAAAAAAGGCAGTATCAAAAACACAAGAATCAACGCTGAGGTGAGAAAGGAGATCCAGAATGTCGTGATGAACGGCATTAAGGATCCCCGTATCTCGGCGATGACCACTGTGACCGATGCACGCGTCACAGCGGATTTACGCTATTGTACTGTTTATGTGAGCGTGCTTGGCAGCGAACAGGAAGCGGCAGATACGCTCGCCGGATTAAAGAGCGCCGCAGGTTTCATCCGCAGTGAGCTCGCCCACAGTGTAAATCTCCGCATTACACCGGAACTCAAATTTGTTCTGGACGAATCCATGGCTTACGGCGCACATATCGACAAGGTGCTGGAGGACTTGCATCTCTCTGAGCAGGCGGAGACAGAAGAGGATTAAAACCATGAATGCAATTTTGACGGAAAAGCTCGAACGGGCGGAGAACATTGTCCTGCTGGGACATGTGCGCCCGGATGGGGACTGCGTGGGTTCTGTTCTTGCGCTGTACCTTTATCTGAAAAAGACAGCGCCGTCCAAACGAGTTACAGTTTGTCTGGAAAAGCCGCTTGAGAAATTTAATTATCTCAGCGGCTTTTCTGAGATTGTAACGGATGCGGACGCTGTGCCGGCACCGGATCTTGCCGTCGCACTGGATGTCTCTGATAAGGGACGGCTTGGCGACTTCCAGCGACTCTTTGACGGCGCAAAGGATACTTTGAATATCGATCATCACATCACCAATCCGCATTTTGCCGCAACCACAATTTGCGAACCCGAGGCGAGCTCTACCTGCGAGCTTTTATATACTTTGCTTGATTCCGATCGGGTGGACGAGCCCATTGCGGCAGCGCTGTACACGGGAATCGTGACGGATTCCGGTGTCTTCAAATATGGTTCTACCTCGGCACGCACCATGCGTATTGCGGGGGAACTGATGGAAAAAGGAATTCCGTTCGGCGAAATTATTGACGGTTCATTTTATCGAAAGACCTTCGTGCAAAATCAAATCATGGGTCTCGCCCTGTTGCATGCAGTCGAGAATGCCGATAAAACCGTGATTTATTCGATTGTTACGGAGGAAGAGCAGCGTCGGCTTGGAACGGTACATGCCGATCTCGACGGGATTTCGGAACAACTCCGGCTCACCGCCGGTGTGAAATGTGCGGTTCTCTGCTCTGAGATGGAGCCGGGAAGCTGGAAACTTTCACTCCGCTCGCTGGAACCGGTCGATGTTGCCGCGATCGCCATGCGGTACGGCGGCGGCGGCCATATTCGAGCTGCGGGCTGCACCATTGTCGGAAAACGTGCCGAAGAAATCATGGAGGAAGTGGTTCGCGCGGCGGAGGCGCAGCTCCATGTTTAACGGCATCCTGAATGTGCGAAAAGAAAAGGGCTTTACCTCACATGACGTAGTCGCCAAACTCCGCGGTATCCTGCATCAGAAAAAAATCGGACATACCGGGACCCTGGATCCGGCGGCGGAGGGCGTTTTACCCGTCTGCCTCGGCAGCGCGACCAAGCTGGTGGAGTTTCTGACCGACCGGACCAAAACATATCGCGCCGTGCTTCTGCTCGGGGTGGAGACCGACAGTCAGGACATGACAGGGACTGTACTCCGCACGCAAGAAGTGTGTTGTAGCGAGGAAGAACTCCGCGCCGCGGCGCAGAGCTTTGTAGGCGGCTACGAACAGATACCGCCGATGTACTCGGCCAAGAAGCAGGGCGGTAAGAAGCTTGTGGATCTTGCACGTCAGGGGATTACGGTGGAGCGCTCCGCACATCGGGTGGATATCTCGGATATTCGTCTGGAAGAAATCGCCCTTCCGCGCGCAGTGATGACAGTGGATTGCGGAAAGGGAACCTATATCCGCACGCTCTGCCATGACATCGGCGAAAAGCTTGGTTGCGGCGGCGCCATGGAAGCCCTGCTCCGAACAAGGGTGGGGTCTTTTCGGCTGGAAGATGCTTATACTCTTTCGGAACTGGAAGCGGCGATGCAGGCCGGTGAAATCGAAGCCAAGATTGTTTCGGTAGAAGACTGTCTTGCGCTTTACCCTGCGCGGAAGGCCTTGCCCGAAGCGGATGCCAAACTGAGAAACGGCAATGCGGTGGGGGAGAACGCTGTTCCGGATGCGACCGACGCCGAGGGCGCTTTGGTTCGCCTCTACCTTAGTGACGGCAGTTTTGTCGGACTGTTTCAAAAAAGAGGCAGGCAGTATTGGGCGGAGAAAATGTTTTTGGAGCGAGGTGACGCTTGAAGGACTGGATCAATCAAAAAACATTTCATCTCCCGGAGGACACAGTGGTTGCGGTCGGAAAGTTTGACGGCGAACACCGCGGACACCAGAAAATCATTGCGACTATGCTGGACATTGCGCGGGAAAAACAGCTTAAGACGGCAATCTTTACGTTTGGAACGCCGCCGGCCGCCGTGATTTCCGGGCAGCGCCGACCGCAGATTTTGACCAATGAGGAAAGACGCGAAAAGCTGCATCAAGCCGGTATCGACTATATTGTGGAGTATCCGTTTGATGCGGAGATAGCCGCGATGGACGGTGAGGATTTCGTGCGGGAGATTCTGCTCGGTGCAATGCGCATGCGGGCCATTGTCGGCGGAGAAGACCTACGGTTTGGAAAAGCCGGCGCCATGAATGCGGAAAAGCTGCGGGCACTCGGCGAACGACTGCGGTTTTCAGTCTACATTATTTCCAAAGAGACTGCGGGCGGAGAAGAAATCAGCTCTACGCTGGTGCGCGAGGCACTTGCAGCCGGAGACATCCGAAAAGCCAACCTGCTTCTCGGCATGCCATATACGGCGGAGGGAGTTGTGCAGCACGGCAACGGAATCGGCAATCGTATTCTCGGCTTTCCGACCATCAATCTGCTTCTGAACGCCGAAAAACTGTTGCCACGCCAAGGGGTATATCAGACGGAGACAGTGCTGCCGGATGGCAGAACTTTTCGGAGCATCACAAATGTCGGAACCAATCCCAGCGTGGAACAGGACCATCTTTCTCATCGGCTGCGCCTCGAAAGTTTTCTTCTGGATTTTTCGGGTGACCTCTACGGCACCCACATTCGCCTACGCTTTCTCAAATTTATTCGACCGGAGAAGAAATTTGCATCGCTGACTGCATTAAAACAGCAAATCATGGCAGATTTGAGCTCGATTGATTGACAGTTTATCCTGTTTTATGCTAGTATAACCGCGTAGTTTAGCGCCCAAGGCTATGACTTCGGGGTACTCCGCCGAAGCCGCAGTTTCGGGTCAGACCAAGAAAGAAGGAGAACAAACATGATTACGAAAGAGAAGAAGGCAGAGCTCATCAAGGCATACGGCAGAAAAGAAGGCGACACGGGTTCGCCGGAGGTTCAGATTGCAATTCTGACCGAGCGCATCACGGAGCTCACCGAGCACCTGAAAGCGAATCCGAAGGATCACCATTCGAGAAGAGGTCTTCTCATGATGGTTGGTCAGAGAAGAAGCCTGCTCGGCTATCTGAAGAAGACGGATCTGGATGGTTACCGCGCTCTGATTGAGAAGCTCGGACTCAGAAAGTAATAAACAGGAAACTTTCTTGCTCAGGGTGGAATTTATTCCACCCTGTTGTTGTGTAAGAACAAAGAGAGTCGGAATCGGGAGAAGAACGGGAGAAGAAGAGGAGAAAACATGAGCAAAGAGTTTAAGAGCTATAGCATGGAACTTGCCGGCAGAATCCTGACGGCAGAAATCGGAAGAGTGTGCGCACAGGCGAACGGCGCTGTGCTGATGCACTACGGCGATACCGTTGTGCTCTCCACGGCAACCGCTTCGAAACAGCCGCGAGAGGGCATCGACTTCTTTCCGCTTTCCGTCGAATACAATGAGCGTCAGTATGCCGTCGGTAAAATTCCGGGCGGCTTCATGAAGCGTGAGGGCAAGCCCTCCGAGAATGCGATTCTGACAGACCGCGTCATTGACCGCCCGATGCGTCCGCTGTTTCCGAAGGATTACCGGAACGATGTGACGCTCGAGAATCTTGTAATGAGCGTGGATCCGGATTGCTCGCCCGAGCTCACGGCCATGCTCGGTACCGCACTCGCGGTCACCATCTCGGATATTCCATTTGACGGTCCCTGTGCGATGACGCAGGTCGGTCTGGTTGACGGCAAGTTCGTAATAAATCCGACCAACGCGGAAAAGAAAGTTTCCGATCTTCAGCTTACGGTCGCAAGCACGGCAGAGAAAGTCATCATGATTGAAGCGGGCGCAAAGGAAGTGCCGGAGCAGGTCATGATTGATGCGATTTTTGAGGCGGATAAGGTCAACAAGCAGCTCATCGAATTCTTTGCAAAGATTCGCGCAGAGATTGGCAAGGAGAAACACAGCTATGAGTCGGCTGCGATTCCGGAGGAGCTCTTTAGCGCAATTCGCGAGGTCATTCCGCAGGAAGAGATGGAAGTCGCTGTTTTCAACGATGATAAGCAGAGCCGGGATGCCGCGGTCGATAAGCTGACCGAGCGCTGCAAGGCAGCATTTGCCGAGAACGAGGAGTGGATTAAGCTCATTCCGGATGCAATGTATCAGTATGAGAAGAAGACCGTCCGCAAGATGATTCTGAAGGACCACAAGCGTCCGGACGGTCGTCAGATTACGGAGATTCGCCCGCTTGCGGCTGAGATTGACCTTCTGCCGCGCGTTCACGGTTCGGCGATGTTCACGAGAGGGCAGACCCAGATTCTGGATGTCTGCACGCTGGCACCTCTCTCCGAGGTTCAGAAAATCGACGGCTTGGATGTCGAAGTCAAGAATAAGCGCTACATGCACCAGTACAACTTCCCGTCCTACTCCGTCGGTGAGACGAGAGTTTCCAGAGGCCCGGGCAGAAGAGAAATCGGTCACGGTGCTCTCGCGGAAAGAGCACTGCTTCCGATGATTCCGAGCGAGGAGGAGTTCCCCTACGCAATCCGTTGCGTCTCCGAGACTATGGAGTCGAACGGTTCCACCTCCCAGGCATCTGTCTGTGCTTCGAGCCTTGCGCTGATGGCTGCAGGTGTTCCGATTGCGCGCCCGGTGGCCGGCATTTCCTGCGGTCTTGTGACCGGCGAAACGGACGATGATTATCTGGTGCTCACGGATATTCAGGGCCTGGAGGACTTCTTCGGCGACATGGACTTTAAGGTTGCCGGAACCGAGAAGGGCATTAATGCCATCCAGATGGACATCAAAATTCACGGCTTGACGCGCCCGATTATCGAAGAGGCAATCGCCAAGACGCGTGAGGCGAGAATGTACATTCTGAACCAGATTATGAATCCGGTCATCTCGGAGGCTCGCCCGGATGTGAGCCAGTACGCACCGAAGATTGTGCAGATTAAGATCGATCCGAAGAAAATCGGCGATGTGGTCGGCAAGCAGGGCAAGACCATCAACAAGATTATTGATGAGTTCGGTGTCACCATCGACATTGAGGAAGACGGCAGCGTGAATGTCGCGGGTCTCGACAGAGCGCAGATCGACAAGGCGGTGCAGACCATCAAGAACATTGTGACCGAGATTGAAGAGGGGCAGATTTTCACCGGCAAAGTCGTGCGTATTCTGGAGTTCGGTGCCTTCGTGAACCTGACGCCGAATAAGGACGGTATGATTCACATTTCGAAGCTCGCTGACCGCCGTGTCAACAAAGTTGAGGATGTCGTGAATATCGGTGACGAAGTGACCGTCAAGGTTATCAAAGTCGACCCCGTGAAAGACAGAATTGATTTGACGCTCCGCCCCTCTGATTTGAAGGCTGAAGCAAAGCAGGAGTAAGAGGATTAAGAAGGACAAGGAAATGGATAGAGAAGCATATCTTCAGGTATATCGCCACTCTCTGGCACATGTGCTCGCAAAAGCGGTCATTGAAATTTTTGGCAGAGAGAATGTGCAGTATGCAATCGGACCGCAGATTGCGGATGGATTTTACTACGACTTTGTATTGCCGAGAAATCTGACTCAGGATGATTTCCCGATGATTGAGAACAAAATGCGCGAGATTCTGAAGCGCAAAGAGGATTGGAGCGTGAAGGAGTACTCCCGCGACGAGGCGAGAGAACTGTTTCACGATCAGAAGTTCAAGACCGAGCTGATTGACGATCTCCCGGAGGATGCGGTTCTCACCGTATACTCGACCGGTGATGACTACCAGGATCTCTGCCGCGGTCCGCACGTTGCGAATTCGCAGGAGCTTCTCGGTGCGGCTTTTCAGATTAAGTCGGTTTCCGGTGCTTACTGGCGCGGCGACGAGAAGAGAGACCGTTTACAGCGGATTTATGTCTATGCTTTCCCGAGCAAGGAAGAGCTGAAGGCATATCTCACGCTGGTTCGGGAAGCCCTGGAGCGCGATCATAAGAAACTCGGCAAAGAACAGGAACTCTTCATGTTCGATGAGACCGCACCGGGTATGCCGTACTGGCTGCCGCGGGGCTGGAAGCTCTATCAGGCACTCTTAAAGTACAGCCGCGAGGTGCAGGCGCGCCACGGCTATACCGAGATTTCCGCACCGCTCATCAACAACAAAAAACTCTGGTTGATTTCCGGCCACTGGGCACACTACATCAACAACATGTTCATGGTGCCGGGCGTCTCCGGCTGGCTCGCAGCCGATGCCGAGATTCCGGGCGTGCTTGAAAATGCCTCGGAAGAGGACGGGGAGAAGAAGACCGTCAAGATTCAGGCGGGTTCTGTGCTTTACAATCGTGAAAATCTCGACACGATGGCAGCGAAGCCGATGAACTGCCCGAACGCGATGCTCACCTTCAAGCGGAAGAACCGCTCCTACAAAGAGCTCCCGATTCGTTATTCGGAATATGATGTGCTTCACCGCAAAGAAAAGTCCGGTCAGATGAACGGCCTGTTCCGCGTCCAGGAATTCCGTCAGGACGACGACCACACCTTCGTTGCGGAAAATCAGATTGAAGCGGAGATTGCGGATATCATTTCGATTGCGGATGAGGTCTATTCGACTTTCGGTGTGACCTACCGCGCAGAACTTTCCACGCGCCCGGACGATTTCATGGGTGACATCGAAGTCTGGAACCGCGCGGAGGCGGCTCTCAAGAAGATTCTCACCGACAAGTACGGTGAAGGCGGCTTTGAAATCAACGAGGGCGACGGCGCTTTCTACGGTCCGAAAATTGACTTGCAGATCAAGGACGCACTCGGCAGAGAGTGGCAGTGCGGAACGATTCAGCTGGACTTCCAGCTTCCGCATAACTTCGGCCTCAGCTATCAGGCGGCAGACGGTACTACGGCGATGCCCGTCGTCATTCACCGCGCAATCTACGGCTCACTGGAGCGCTTTATCGGCATCATCATCGAGAACTTTAAGGGTATTTTCCCGTTCTGGCTCTCGCCCTCTCAGGTCGGCGTTGTGCCGATTCGCGAGGAGCACAATGCATACGCAAAGCGCGTCTTCGATCTCTTACAGAAGAACGGCATTCGCGCCGAGGCGGATTACTCCGACCGGAACATGAAGGAGAAGATTAAGAACTATAAGCAGTTCAAGACGCCGTACATTCTGGTTCTGGGTGACCGCGAGGCGGCGGAGCAGACGGTTTCGATCAATGTCCGCGGCTCGAATAAGCAGATTCAGAATGTTCCGCTGTCCGTGTTCCTCGACATGTGCGACACGCTGAACGAAGAGAGATCGCTGGAACTCCTCAATGAGGTTCCGGCCGAGTATCAGAACGAGCAGTAAACAACCGTATTGACAGCAAATCCCGGGAGAGCAAACACTCCCGAGATTTGCTGTTTTCTGTTTGGATCGCACTGCGTTCAGTGAACCAAAAATATGAACAGCTGTCAAAAAAGTCCTTGCCTTTTATGTGTAGGTGTCGATAGAATATAAAAATACATGTATATCATTATTCTTGGATAACAAGAAGGAGCTTAGCTGATATGGGACACCGAAAGAACTGGCCGAAGCGCTTACTCGCAGGTTTACTCAGCACTGCCATGCTGACTTTGAATATGACCACCGCAATGCCTGCCTTTGCGGCAACCTCCGAGGAAGCGTTTCGAGAGGACGCTGAACTGGTGAACGACTTGGCGCTGTCCAAGGATGCACAGCGTAGGCTTCAGCGTGAATTGCAAGGGAGGTACAATGCGAGTCCTTCCGATGCAACGCCTTCCGATGCAAGCAAAAACATTGCGGAAGCGAAGACGGTAGGAGATATTCTTGCGGGTAATGTTCGCTGGGGGACACCGTCCAATGCCGCGCAAATTTTGCATACAACATTGGATGGGGTAGAGATTGAAGTCACGGCACCTGCCGGTGTATTGCCGGAGGGAGCAAACCTCCGCGCGCGTCACCTCACGGAAGAAGAAGAGAAAGAAGTGCTCGCCAAGATAGCCGAGCATGCGGACACAGAGGGAAAGACGGCGACTGCCCAATTCCTCTGCGATTTGAGTGTCTTAAATGCAGCCGGTGAGGAAATTCAGCCGGACAGCAGTAAGGGGGCGCTTTCGGTCTCTTTCCGGAATGTGAGTATCGTCTCCGCCGAAGTGTCGGATATGAAAACAGATAACGAAGACGCGAAGAGCGAAGGTGTCTCCGTGCTACACATCGACGACAAGCTCAATCAGGTTGAAACCCTTGAGGAAGGACTCGACGAAGAACTTCCGATTTTACAGGCTGAGACCGAACACTTTTCTCCCTTTGCGGTGATCAATTATCGCAGCGGAAGCACAACGCTCGGCATTGACTTTAAGTTGATCGACTATGACGGCGATGCTTCGAGAACCAGCTATAAGTTAAAAGAAGTGACAGTCAAGGATACCGTCGGCAGCGGCATTAGCTCCATCAACTTCGAAGTCGATAACGGCGGAATTTACACCTTGCCGAAAACCGGGACGACCGCTTCCGGCAAGAGTTACCGTACTATTACGGATATCCTGACGAACCATCAGTTTTATCAGATTGTCTTTACGACACCGCTGACCACAGCTGAGGCAAAGGACTTTATTGAGCAGAACTTAAAGTTTAAGCTGCCCTCGGCAGGTGCAAGCCAGCAGCTTAAGATCAATCTGGGTAACGGACAAAACAGTCTGCCGCCATCGGCTGACATCACAATCACAAAGCGCACCATTCCGAACCCGGTCGCCGGGGACAGTGCGGAGCACTACTATATGTATGTGCCGAGCAATGCAATCAGCTGGGCAGAGAGCTATAACAGCGCAAAGAGCTATTACCTGGAGGGCATGCAGGGCTATTTGGTAACCATCACCTCTCGCGATGAGGATTTGGCTCTGGATGCGATTACCACGCAGGCGGCTTGGTCCGGCGGCGCTCGCTTTCGCGGAATCAACGATGCGTCCTCCGTCCCCCACTGGTACAACAATTCCCTGCCTGCACCGGGCGTGTTCGCAAACCAGAATGTCAGCGGTAATTCCGGCCCAGCCGAGGACCGCACGTTTCGCTGGCAGTCCGGTCCGGAGACCAATATCGAGTATACCATGCAAGGTTTCGGCGCTCTCCACGGTGCGTACACCAACTGGAAACCCGGAGAGCCCAACTCCCTTCGTCTCTTGCTACAGGGCTACGAGAGCTGTATGCAGGTACACTACGGTTCCAAATGGAACGACTTGAGAAATCATTACAGCGGTGTACGCGGATTTTTCGTAGAGTTCAGCCGCTATAATCAGAGCGGTCAGAACAGCAATGATTCGGTTCCTGTGGTAACATCTCAAAAGGTAGTCGCACAGCGCAACGGTCAGACCTACTATTTCAGCAACTTGGACGATGCGGTGGAATGGTCCGGCCAGAACGGCAATGCGCCGCTCACCCTGCTTGGCGATACGACGCTGACCCGTGATGTTCCGGCGGGTGTCAGCATTAATCCGGACGGCAACACCATTACCGTTCCCGCGGGCGCGAATGTTGTGAACAACGGCACCATCGATTTGACGGATCCCTCGAGTCAGCTCCAGGTTCAGGGCTCCAACGGCAATATCAGCAATGCGGGAAACGGACAAATCACGCGGAAACTCACCGTCAAAATGAAGGATAGACACGTGACGGCGGGAGATGCGCTCACATGGGCGCTCACGGACGCGGTTGTCACCGGAAGCTTGATTGGAAATGACCGTGTCAGTGCCATCCATGTGGATTTTGACAACAGCTCTACGGCAGCGGAAAATCCCACCCTGCCGGTGACCGCTTCCGACCCGACAAGCTTTGACAACGGCACGAACGGCAGCAGAGCCCTCGGTACCTATATCATTACCTACCTGCCGGGTACCGTGACCAGAGATTCGCATCGCTATACCGTTAAATTTGCCGCAAACGCCCCGGCGGGCCGCACGGCGAGCGGTTCTATGCCGGATCGCACGGTAATGGGCGGTGTGAATGTGGATCTCACAAATCTCTTCAGCGTCGACGGTTTTGACTTTGCGGGCTGGACCGCATCCGACGGAAAGACGTACGGGAACGGTGCGACGCCGAAGGATTTGACGAAAACAAACAACGGGGTGATTACACTCACGGCCAACTGGTCGCCGAAGAACTATGCGATTCAATATACGACCAATGTGAATCCGAGTTCGCGTACCGCGGCACAGGCAGTGAATCCGAATACGGCGACTTCTTATCGTGTGAGCGACCCGAATGTGACGCTTGCGCCCATGACCTGGCCCGGCTATACCTTCCAGGGCTGGTATGAGAATGCCGCGCTCAGCGGAACGCCGGTCACGCAGCTTATTACGAGCGCGATTCCGGCGAAGAATCGGCACTACTATGCAAAGTGGACGCCGAAAAATTACACGCTGTCCTACCAGCTCAACGATACGCCGAGCACAGCTGCGGTGAATCCGAATGCGGGCTTCACTTCCTATACGGTGGAGACTGCAAATCACACGCTCGCCGCGCCTACCAGAACCGGCTACAACTTCCTCGGTTGGTATCGCGACGCAGGGCTCACGACGCCCGCACCGGCGGTCATCGAGACGGAGCAGGGCGACAGCAATCCGACCCGCATCTATGCGAAGTGGAGCACGCCGCTGCAGTACAGCATTACTTACCATATGAATGACAGCGCCGGGCAGCGGGCAAGCAATCCGGCGACAAACCCCGGCAGCTTCAATGTGACCAGCCCGAACATCAACTTTGCGAATCCGACGAGAAGAGGCTATACCTTCCTGGGCTGGTATACGAATCCCGGACTCACAACTCCGATTTCCGGAATCAACACGAGCAGTCCCGCGAATATGCACAACTTCGTCCTTTATGCGAAGTGGAGCAGTGCAAACAGCTATACCGTGCGCTATCACTTGAATGACAGCACACCGGCGGGACATCTCGCAAACAATCCGAATACGCTGACCAACTATACGGTGCTGGATTCGGACACAGCGCTTCGACCGGCGACGCGGCCCGGCTATACCTTCCTCGGCTGGTACGATAACCCCGGTTTTACGGGAAGCCCGGTTTCTACGATACGCACGGCGGATGCGGCGAATAAAGATTTCTATGCGAAGTGGGATACAACGCCGATTTCGTATCCGATTCGCTACCATCTGAATGACAGCACACCGGCCGGACACCCGGCGAGCAATCCGGCTGCGAATCTAACGAGCTACACAGTGCTCACGAACGGCAGCGGCACCATCAACGTGCTTCCGGCGCTCCGAAACGGCTATACCTTCCTCGGTTGGTATGACAATGCCGCGCTCTCGGGAACGCCGATTAGCAGCTTCTCTGCGATGGATGCGACGCCTAAGAACTTTTATGCAAAGTGGAGTGCGCCGAAAAGCTATACGGTGCAGTACAGCCTGAATGACGCTACCCCGGCAGGACACCCGGCGACCAATCCGAATACGGTTACGAGCTATACGGTGTTGGATTCGAATGTCACCCTGGCTCCCGCAATGCGCACCGGCTATGACTTTGAGGGCTGGTACGACAACGCTGCGCTCTCGGGTTCTCCGATTACCGGTTTCCGAACGAGCGATGCGGCGAACAAGCACTATTATGCAAAGTGGAGTGCACCGAAGCGCTATACGGTGAACTGGCATTTGAATGACAGTACCCCTACGGGACATTCGGCGACCAATCCGAACACGGTGGCAAGCTACACCGTTACGGATGCGAATGTCACAATTCAGCCTGCAACGCGGAACGGCTACAGCTTCCTCGGTTGGTACGACAATCCGAGCTTTACGGGAACTCCGGTCACGACCCTCCGCACCATGGATGCGGCAAACAAGAACTACTATGCAAAGTGGGATGCGACACCGATTTCATATCCGATCAACTATGTATTGAACGACGGCACACCGGCGGGACACGCGGCAACCAATCCGGTTGCGAATCTCACGAGCTATACGGTGCTGACAAACGGCAGCGGCAACATTAGCCTCTTACCCGCGCTTCGAAACGGTTATACCTTCCTCGGTTGGTATGACAACGCGAGCTTCTCGGGTTCTTCGATCAGCACCTTCCCCGCGTCGGACGCTGCCGCAAAGACTTTCTATGCAAAGTGGAGCAGCGCAAACAACTATACGGTGACTTACACGCTGAACGATGCGACGCCTGCGGGACACCCGGCGACCAATCCGAACACCGTGACAAGTTATACGGTGTTGGACGCAAATGTTACGCTCTCCCCCGCAACAAGGAACGGTTATGACTTCGAGGGCTGGTATGACAACGCGGCGCTTACGGGGTCCCCGATTACCGGCTTTTCGACGAGCGATGCGGAGAACAAGCACTACTATGCAAAGTGGAGTGCCGCAAAGAACTATGCCGTGCAGTGGAACTTAAATGACAGTGCGCCCGCGGGGCACCCGGCAAACAATCCGAACACCGTGACGAGCTACAGCGTTCTGGATGCGGATCTTGCCCTGCAGCCCGCTGCCAGAACCGGTTACGATTTCCTCGGCTGGTATGAGAATGCCGCGCTCAGCGGGTCCCCGGTCACGACACTTCGCACCGCGGATGCCGCGGATAAGCAGTACTATGCAAAGTGGAGTGCCGCAAAGACGTATACGGTGCAATGGAATTTGAATGACAGTGCACCTGCGGGACACCCGGCAAGCAACCCGAATACAGTTGCAAGTTATACCGTTTTGGATGCGGATATGACCGTGCGTCCGGCGACTCGCCCCGGTTATAGTTTCCTCGGCTGGTACGATAACCCGGGCCTCACGGGAACACCGGTAACGACCCTCCGCACCATGGACGCGGAGAATAAGAGCTACTATGCGAAGTGGGATACCACGCCGATTACCTACCCGATCACCTACGTGCTGAATGACAGCACGCCCGCAGGGCACCCGGCGACCAACCCGGCTGCGAATCTCACGAGCTACACGGTGCTCACAAACGGCGGCGGCAATATCAACGTGGTGCCCGCGCTTCGAAACGGCTATACCTTCGGGGGCTGGTATGACAATCCGAGCTTCTCGGGTTCTCCGATTAACAGCTTCTCGGCGATGGATGCTGCGCCCAAGACCTTTTATGCAAAGTGGAGCAGTGCCAACAGTTACACTGTCACGTATACGCTGAATGACGGCAGCCCCGCCGGTCACCCGGCGACCAATCCAAACACGGTGAGTACCTATACGGTACTGGATTCGCCTGTCACGCTGCAGCCGGCAACGCGAACCGGTTACGACTTCGAGGGCTGGTACGACAACGCGGGTCTCAGCGGCACGCCGATTACGGGTTTCAATCCCGCAGACGCCGAAAATAAGCACTACTATGCAAAGTGGAGTGCGGCAAAGAGCTATACGGTTCAGTGGAACCTGAATGACGGTACCCCGGCGGGTCACCCGGCGACCAATCCGAACACGGTTTCGAACTACACGGTCGAAGATACGGACATCACCGTCAACCCGGCCACCCGAAACGGCTATACCTTCCTCGGTTGGTATGACAACGCGGGCTTAACGGGTACGCCGGTAACGCGCATTCGCACCATGGATGCCGAGAACAAGCAGTACTACGCAAAGTGGAGTGCGGCCGACAGCTATACAATTGTATATACATTGAATGACGGAACACCGGCGGGACACCCGGCGGTGAATCCTAACACGGTCACGAGTTATACCGTACTCGACCCGAACATCACCCTGGCTCCGGCAACGCGCACCGGTTACGACTTTGAAGGCTGGTATGAGAACCCGGCATTCACGGGTTCCCCGGTCACGGGTTTCCCGGTGAGCGATGCGGCAAATAAGCATTTCTATGCGAAGTGGAGCGCGGCAAAGAACTATACGGTTCAGTGGAACCTGAATGACGGCACCCCTGCGGGACATCCGGCGACCAATCCGAACACGGTTTCGAATTACACGGTCGAAGATGCGGATATCACAATCAATCCGGCAACGCGAACCGGCTATGGTTTCCTCGGCTGGTATGACAACGCGGGCCTCACGGGAACACCGGTTACGAGCCTTCGCACCATGGATGCCGAGAACAAACAGTATTATGCAAAGTGGAGCAGCACGCCGATCTCCTATCCGATTGTATATACACTGAACGACGGAAGCCCGGCGGGGCACCCGGCGACCAACCCGGCTGCGAACCTCACGAGCTATACGGTGCTCAC
>ERZ773051.270-NODE-270-length-41236-cov-60.058522_pt1 | contig 41236 bp, 33 predicted proteins | sample MGYA00580631_ERZ773051 | MGnify/ENA primary metagenome ERZ773051 (study PRJEB29015, sample SAMEA2738137) | human oral metagenome | biome: human oral; feature: human-associated habitat; material: saliva | place: China | collected 2204 ... | reverse complement strand
GGGTAGAAGTCGTTCCACGGTAGCCGATGGAGGAAAAATGGTCTGCAGCGGAGAATGTTTCAACAACATTCGCACGAGGGGCGATGCGGGAACGGTTTGCTGTTCCGGCTTCCGTGCTCGTTTCCGCCTTGCGCGGCATGCTTTCTATGCCGGCTGTAGTGGTTTCTATGAGGCAGGTGTTGCCGTCGCCGCCCTGCACATCGAGCTTTTGTGAAATGAGATCTTCAGGAGTGAGGCTCAAGGGCGCAATCTGTTCTGCAAAAGCAGCACGGCTCAACGGACTGCCAGGCAGAGCACGAGCAGCAGCTGATCGGTGCGAGCCGTTCTGCGCATTAGAGACAATATAAGAAACCGCAGCGCCACGGTCGCCGGTTTTGCCCGTATTATCAAGGTCGTTGTCGGAACAAGCGCTGAAACTTATTCCTGCAACGCACGCTAAAGCAAGAGCTGTTTGCTTATTGAAATGTTTGATGTTCATGTTTTCTACATTTTCTGTCTTCTTTTTTACTTGTTACTTTTACTCCCACAACTTACTGCCGGAAAACTTGCGGGTTCCTTCCAATTCTTCGTCTTCGTCCTTTTCAGGAGGCGTGATGGTTACACTTCCGCTGCCTCCGCCACCAGGCTGCACAGGAGGGCTGCCAGCCATGAGCGTGTTATCGCCATCGAAAGCGTACACTTCTGTTGCAGGCTTGAAATAAGCCTTTTTTGTAAACTTGTTCATAATAAAATAAATGTTCCTACTATTATATTGTAAAATTGAAAAAACACAATTAGGCACGAAAATAATCTTTTGCAGAAGACAAATTTATGTGTATGCCACACTATAAGTCTTGAGATATTATCTCTTTTCTATCTTTCTTCTCTCAAAGTTCTGTTTTCAACTTATAAGTTAGAAAATCCTATTTGCCTAAAATTTGGTGCATATATATATCCAAAATTTTCAATAAAAAGTTTCTTAAATATCCTATTTATTTCCTTATAGTATACCTTAATTCCGCAGCATAAATTCTTGTGACATATCTTGGTGCTGCAAACATAACAAGTAAGCAAAAATTTGACATGGCAAAGGTCGCAATTAAAAACGAGAATACCACTTCTTTCGGTGAAATTTATCATATTATGGACGTTTTTTCAAAGTTGGGCTTTGAAAAACTTACCGAATCTGTATTGGGCAAACGTGGAAATAGCGGCAAAGCATTCAGCCATGGAAGTATTTTCGACTCTCTATTCTTCAGCTACCTTTGTGGTGGAGAATGCCATGAGGACATCAATGTGCTTATAGGGCAGTTCAAGGTCATAGCTTCCTTTATCATTTTTAACTATATTGCTGTTTGGTAAGTTTTAAATTATTATGGTTTACTACACTGCAAATAGATTCTATTTTCCTCTCCGCAATACCTCTAAGTAGGTATTGCGGATTTTTGTTGGAAGCGTTGCACGGCAAGCGTAGAGAGAGAATCACATGAGCAAAAGTGGGTGTTGTGCGACACCTCCGGTGTCGGAGAGAGGAGTGGAGTTCTCTCCACGGGTTCGCCCTTCGGGCATCACCCGCGGTTACGCATAGTGTGTCCCCTCTGAGGACAGTGGGTGCGGCTCTCATCATAAAAAGTCTGGCATAAGTGACAAAAAGAGACCTAAAATGGGTCTCTTTTGCTCTTATATGACAAAAGTTTGTATAGTCTCCGTGGCTAATCTATCTCAGCTTTGCACATTACCCCTTTACTATCTCAGTTGCATCCTCGCAGCGTAACTTACGCCTCCGGCGGAGGCGCACCATGCTTAACCGCGGGTGATGCCCGAGCTGTGGCGAGGGTGACCCCGTGGATAGGCAGGACACCATCAACTTCCGACGCCGGCGGCGTCGCACTGCAAGCGTTGAGGGAGTAAAGAGATGCGTGAGTAAAAGTGATTGTTGTGCGACACCTCCGGTGTCGGAGAGAGGAGTGGAGTTCTCTCCACGGGTTCACCCTTCGGGCATCACCCGCGGTTACGCATAGTGTGTCCCCTCTGGGGACAGTGGGTGGACAATGAGCTATTTCTTCTCCTACCAAGAAAAACAAACTCTGGGGAGGAGTGTGTTTTCTCTTAGTTGCGGCCTTATTTGTCGCGCTCAAAAATACAATAAGGGCGTGAGCTGACGCAATAAGGATGTGAGCTGACAGCCTTATTGTATTTTCAAACGTTATAAGGATATTTGCGGAGAGAGTTGATAGTGCCTGCTCCTCCTCTTCAGGAGTTTTTCAAAAGTGTTTGGAACTTTAGATGCTTCATGAAGTTTTAACTGGGTGATAATAAGAAGTGGCTAATTTGTGGTGAAGCTTCTGAAGCTTTTCTCAACCTTTGGAAAGAAAATGAGTGTAGCGGAGTTGCAATAAGTGGATGACTTGTTGCAGGACTCCGCTACTATTCTTGACCATTTTCGCGAACTCACGAAAATGGTTCGATTTGTTGATTTTGTGTGACTCAGAGGATGACTTCTCGAACGGGGTTGGAGGTGTAGGCATAGGGGAGATAAGCCAGTGAGGGGGCATCGATGAGTTGGAGTGCTGCTCGCTTGCCGCGGGTGATGCTGCCGTGAGTTTGGCTGAGCCCCATGGCGTAAGCGGCGTTGATGGTGGCGGCGTTGATGGCCTCTTCCGGAAGTAGGCGTTGCTTGATGCAAGCCAAGGAGAGGATAAACTTCATGCTGCCCGAAGGCGTTGAACCGGGATTCCAATCGGTGGCGAGTGCTATGGGGAGGCCTGCGTCGATGAGTTTGCGCGCCGGAGCATAGGGCATATTGAGGAAAAAGGACGTGCCGGGGAGCAGCGTGGGCATGACATCGGACTGCTGAAGGAGCGGAATGGCGCTGTCGGGCATTCGCTCCAGATGGTCGACGGAGAGAGCGTTGTGCTCTACTGCCACGGCGATACCTCCCGATGCGGCCAACTCTTCGGCGTGAATCTTGGGGCGCAGGCCATAACGAGCACCTGCCTTGAGTATGCGCGCTGTTTCCTTGGGCGTGAAGAAACCTTCGTCGCAGAAAACATCGATGAAGTCAGCCAAACCCAGTCGTCCTACTTCGGGAATCATCTCATTGATGACGAGGTCGACATATTCGCTCTGTCGGCCCTGATAGGGGCGTCCAACAGCATGTGCACCGAGGAAAGTAGCGCGGATTTCGAGGGGGGACGTATCCCGCAGGCGGCGGATGACGCGCAACATCTTGAGCTCGTCTGCCGTGTTGAGTCCGTAACCGCTTTTGATTTCTACGCTGCCCGTTCCGCCAGCGCGCATCTCGTTGAGTCGCTGTTGGGCTTGAAGGAAGAGTTCTTCCTTCGTTTGCTCATGTAAGCGGTCGGCCGAATTGAGGATACCTCCGCCCCGACGCGCTATTTCCTCATAGCTAAGGCCGCGTATCTTGTCCTCAAATTCTTGTTCGCGACTGCCAGCATACACAATGTGGGTGTGTGGGTCACAATAGGAGGGCATGACAATACCGCCCTGGGCGTCGATGGATGTGTATTCGCCGTCAGCAGGCAAGGGAGAGCCATCGCCGAAGTCCTTTATCAACCCATCTTCAATCAAAAGCCACGCATGGCGGATCGTTTGGATGGAGCGCATTTCCTCACCGGCTAATTTTTCTTTGCCCGAAGGCAAGATGCCGGCGAGGATGCCTATGTTATGAATCAGAGTTTTCATATCAGAGAGTAGGGCTGGTGTCGGGCAAAGTCTGGGTTTGGAGGAACTCTACTGATTTGGCAATGTAGGGATACATCACGACATCATCGCTGATAAAGGGAACTACCTGTCGATAGTTCGCCACGAGGCGTTCGAGCGCGGGAGATGTCTGTTCGGGGCGGCGGAATTCGAGCGCTTGCGCCGCATTGAAGAGTTCGATAGCCAAAACGCGCTCCGTATTGTTCACTACGGTGTAGAGTTTCGTTCCGGCATTCGCTCCCATACTGACATGGTCCTCTTGTCCCTGCGAGGTCGGGATGCTATCGGCAGAAGCCGGCATACACAAACCTTTGCTTTGGCTCACAATGGAGGCTGCCGTGTATTGCGTTATCATGAAACCGCTATTTACTCCTGGATTGGCAACGAGGAAACTGGGCAATCCGCGCGTTCCCGACACCAACTTATAGGTGCGGCGTTCGGAGATATTAGCCAGTTCGGACATGGCCAGTGTTAGGAAGTCCATGGGGAGGGCGATAGGCTCTCCGTGGAAATTTCCGGCGGAGATGATGAGGTCTTCGTCAGGGCAAACGGTAGGGTTGTCCGTGGCGGCGTTTATTTCAGTGTCGAGAACGTGTTCCACATACTGGAGGGTGTCTTTCACCGTACCGTGTACCTGCGGAATGCAGCGGAACGAATAAGGATCTTGCACGTGTGTCTTAGATTTTTCGATGATCTGACTACCAGCGAGAAGTTGGGAGATGCGAGCAGCCGTATCGAGTTGGCCTTTGTGTGGTCTCACCGCATGAACAGCATGATAGAACGCTTCGATGCGTCCATCGTAGGCATCAAGCGACAAAGCCGCGATGCAATCCGCCCACTGGCTTAGCTGTTTTGCCTTTATGAGAGCCCAGCAGCCGAACGCCGCCATGTTCTGCGTACCATTGAGAAGTGCGAGTCCCTCCTTTGAAGCCAAGGCGATGGGTTCCCAATGCTTCAGTTGCAGCAGTTCAGCGCCGCTCATCTGCTGTCCCTCAAACTCTACTTCGCCCAAACCCACGAGCGGCAGGCAGAGATGCGCCAGCGGAACGAGGTCGCCCGATGCACCCACCGAACCTTGCATATAGACAATCGGACAAACGCCTGCGTTGAAGAAGTCGATGAGGCGCTCCACGGTGACCAACTGACAACCGGAATAGCCGTAGCTGAGGGATTGTATCTTGAGGAGAAGCATGATGCGCACAATGTCGCGCGGCACACGGTCGCCACAGCCGCAAGCATGGCTCATCATGAGGTTTATTTGCAGTTGGGAGAGTTGGTGCTTACTGATGCTGATGTTGCAGAGTGAGCCAAATCCCGTTGTGACGCCGTAGATAGGAACTTCCGAACGCGCTATTTTCTCGTCCAAATATTTCCGGCAGCGAACAATGCGCTGGCGAGCATCCTCGCTAAGGCGCAGCTGATAGTTGTTATATATGATTTCATCCACTCTCTCTAAGGAGAGATGTTCGGCACTTATTTCGTGAATCTTTTCCATGTTGGTGTGTTTTAGAGTGAGGTTAGAAGAGGGAAGCCGCCTTATCGATGACAGCATCGTCCACAAGGTGCGGCATTGTCACGCGGAGTTGTGGCGTGCGTTCCATTTCGCGACGGATAGCGTCCATCGAACCTTTGTTGCGCGCCCAAGCTCGACGACTGATACCATTGTTCACGTCCCAGAAAAGCATATTGCGAATGTGGCGCGCAGCCTCTTCGCTACCGTCTACCACCATGCCGAAACCGCCGTTGATAACTTCGCCCCAACCTACGCCGCCTCCGTTGTGGATGCTCACCCAGGTGGCACCGCGGAAACTATCGCCAATGACGTTCTGAATAGCCATGTCGGCGCAGAATTGAGAGCCGTCGTAAATGTTGCTTGTTTCGCGGAAGGGCGAGTCTGTTCCCGACACATCGTGATGGTCTCTACCGAGCACCACAGGCCCTCTCAGTTCTCCGCGCTTCACGGCTTCGTTGAATGCCAACGCAATCTTCATTCGTCCTTCACTATCGGCGTAGAGAATGCGTGCTTGTGAACCCACCACGAGGTGGTTGCGCCCCGCTTCTTTAATCCATAAAATGTTATCGTCGAGCTGGTTCTGAATGTCTTCAGGTGCTTCGGCGCGCTCAGCTTCCAGCACTTCTGCAGCCAAGCGGTCGGTCAGTTCAAGATCGCGCGGGTCGCCCGAAGCGCACACCCAGCGGAATGGACCGAAACCATAATCGAAGAACATCGGTCCCATAATGTCTTGAACGTAAGAAGGATAGCGGAAACTGCCGTCTGCTTGCAGAATATCGGCTTCAGCTCGCGAAGCTTGCAGCAAGAAGGCGTTGCCGTAGTCGAAGAAGTACATACCGCGCTCCGTCAGGCGGTTGATGGCGTCCACCTGCCGGCGCAATGATGCGTGTACGCATTTGCGGAATTGCTGCGGATTGTCTGCCATCATCTGCTTGCTCTCCTCCAGCGTCAGCCCTACGGGGTAGTAACCACCCGCCCAAGGATTGTGGAGCGACGTTTGGTCGGAACCTAAGTTCACTTCAACGCCTTCATCCGCCAAACGTTCCCAGAGATCGACAACATTACCCACATACGCCATAGATACGACACGGCGCTCCTCCACAGCTTTTCGAATGGCGGGGATGAGTTCATCGAGCGAAGTATGAAGCTCATCTACCCATCCTTGTTCGTGTCGTTTTTCTGCCGCCTTCGGGTTGATTTCGGCCACAACGCTCACCACGCCAGCAATGTTGCCTGCCTTGGGTTGTGCACCGCTCATGCCGCCCAATCCCGATGAGACGAAAAGTGGCATCTTGTCTTTTCCGCCCATCACTCGGCGCGCTGCGTTGAGTACGGTGATAGTCGTACCGTGTACGATGCCCTGCGGACCGATATACATATAGGAACCAGCCGTCATTTGACCGTACTGACTCACGCCGAGAGCGTTGCTGCGCTCCCAGTCGTCGGGGCGAGAATAGTTGGGGATTACCATACCGTTTGTCACCACTACGCGCGGCGCATCTCGATGGGAGGGGAAGAGCCCCAGCGGGTGACCGGAATACATCACAAGGGTTTGCTCATCGGTCATCTCACTGAGGTATTTCATCACGAGGCGGTATTGCGCCCAGTTCTGAAAGACAGCACCGTTTCCGCCATAGGTAATCAGCTCGTGAGGGTGTTGAGCCACGCGCGGATCGAGGTTGTTCTGAATCATCAGCATGATAGCCGCCGCCTGCTCAGAGCGATGCGGATATTCATTGATGGGGCGAGCATACATAGCGTACTGCGGACGGTAACGATACATATATATGCGTCCGTATTGCTTGAGTTCTTCCGCAAATTCGGGAGCTAACTGTGCGTGCAGTTCCTCTGGGAAATAGCGAAGAGCATTGCGCAGCGCCAAGCGTTTCTCATCGGGTGTGAGGATGTCTTTGCGCTTCGGCGCATGATTGATATCGGTATCGTAGGGAGGTAGTTCCGGCAGTTCGGCAGGGATACCCTGTCGGATGTCAGCCTGGAATTGTTCGAGACTTATATTGTTATCCATGCTTTCCATGTTGTTCTTTTTTGAGGGATAGAAAGAGAGGAGGAAGCGAGGTTTTCAGCGAGGAACTCCCCGCTTCCGTTTGGGATTATTGAGGAATTTCCGATGTGCTCGATAAGGTGGAAGCACACGGAATCAGCTATTTATTCGCTGCAGATTTTTGCTTCGACGATGGCGGTAATGGCAGCTTCCTCCGCATCGGCTTTGCGAATGAGTTCATCGGCTTCGGCCGTCAGAGCGTCAGCTGTAGCGCGATCGTGGAGGGAGGCAGCATTGATTTTCACGTTCAAACCTGCACCGCGCACCGCTGCACGAATCGCCAACGCCCCTACGCCCGCATCGGAAACACTGTTGGGATTGCCCGTTTCAGCCATGGCGCGGCAGAGCGCAAAGCCCTCGTAGGAGGCCTTCATGGTGCGCAGCGGCACTTGTGTGGCATAGAGTGTGGCTTGCTGAATGGCTTCGGCGCGCAGGCGCTTCTCTTCGTCGTTCCCTTTCGGCATACCGAAAGCGGACATAATGGCGTTGAACGCTTCTGTGTCTTCGTCCACCAACTGGAGGAGTTGCTCCATGAGTTGTTGCCCTTTGTCGGCGTATGCACTAAATTCTTGCCAGCGCTCGTCCCAGCCCCGCTTGTGGGCAGAGAGGTTCGCCACCATCGTTCCCAATGCAGCGCCCAGCGCACCCATATAGGCCGAAATTGTTCCACCGCCTGGCGCGGGAGATTCTCGTGATGTCTCTTCTGCAAAACCGCGCGCCGTCAAGTCCACCAAGCGTGTCGTGTCGGGTTGCGCCTCCAGCATATATTCTATTACCTTTTCTTCGGGGCGGAAAGGCTTGAGATCGTTCAGCCCCATGGAGCGGATGGCTATTTGCACAATGTCCTTCTCCGGAATACCCGTGGAGCGTTCTTGTCGTTCTAAGAAGTAGCGACCTGCATCAAGGAGCGTTTGTTTCGGAATAAGTCCCACAATCTCCGTTCCCGTCACCCGCACGCCGCGGTTCTGTGCGCAGCGACACACTTCCTCGAAGGCGCGGTGGAGAGGCGTGATGCTGAGATCGGTCATATTCATGGACACTTGTGCAATGCCGTATTCATCGATGTACCACCCAATGGCTTTTGTAGCTTTAAGCGTGCCGGGTTGCATGATGGTTTTCCCATCGGCGTCTTTCATGATTTTTCCCGTCAGCGTGTTACCCTCGCGCATCGGTCGTCCTTTTTCTCTCACGTCGAACGCTATGGCGTTGGCGCGGCGCGTGGAGGTCGTGTTGAGGTTGAAATTGACAGCGATAAGGAAATTGCGTGCGCCCACTGCCGTACAGCCTGTGCGTGCCACGCCCTCATCGAAGGGGCGCGCTCCGAAGTCGGGCGCCTTGGCTGCATCACTAAGTTTGTCGGGTAGAGCTTCATATTCTCCTTGGCGGCATACGGCCAGATTGCGGCGTTCAGGCTTCAGCGCTGCCGCCTCATAGCAGTAGGTCGGGATGGCCAGTTCTTCCGCCAAGCGTTGTGCCAATTTTCGAGCCAGTTCGGCACACTCTTCCAGCGTGACACCCGCAACGGGGATAAGCGGGAGCACGTCGGTAGCTCCCATGCGCGGATGTGCTCCGTGATGTTGCCGCATATCGATGAGTTCGGCAGCACGGCGCACGGCCTTAAACGCTGCTTCGCAAACGGCTTCGGGCTCGCCCACAAAGGTGATAACGGTGCGGTTGGTGGCCTCACCCGGATCCACGTCGAGAAGTTTCACACCACGACTGCCGGCAATCACTTGCGCAATGGCATCAATAGTTGCTCGGTTGCGGCCCTCGCTGAAATTGGGGACGCACTCAATGATTCTTTTTCCCTGCTCCATAGTATAAATTGGGGATGTAGTTAGTATCAATTTGTATTCTTGAGGTTGCAAAAACCTTCATTGGCAAATATAAGTCCTTTTCTGATAGGAAGCAAATTTTTTGCTAATAGCTGAAGAATATGAACCCCATCTGCTCCGTCAGTCGAGGGATTTTCGTGTGCAGGAGTTTCGGAAAAAGGGTATAGCTTGAGGAGTGGCTCTGCCAAGAAATCGCTATCTTCGTTCGCAAAATGTTATCTACTAAAGAATGAAACTTACTCGTATCTTAACAGGACAAATTCTCGTTCTCACTGCGTTCGCTCTGAGTTCTTGTCAGTTCGGAGCACCCAAGGGCGCAAAGCTGGTATCGCAAAACGTAGCAACCGAGGCCGATTCAGCCACGGCGGTGGACGCTTCGGTGCTCGATTCGCTCTGCGTTGTCGTCACTCCCGATAGTCTCCCCTCTGTTCTCTTGCAGCGGGTGGGCTATACGGTTTCTTACAATCCCGCAATGCGTATCCCCAACTGGGTGGCGTGGCATTTGACGCCCCAACGCCTCGAGGGTGCGGCGTCGCGCAAGGGGCATCCTTTTCAAGCAGATGAGGACATTCCAGCACCGCGTGTAGATACTTATGATTATATGCGTTCTGGCTACGACCGTGGGCATATGTGTCCAGCGGCAGACAACAGATGGGATGCTGAAGCCATGCGGGAATCTTTTTTGTTCACCAATATCTGCCCACAAAACCACAATCTCAATGCGGGCGATTGGAACGAAATGGAGATGCAGTGCCGTGCGTGGGCAAAAACGTGGGACGGTATCTATATCGTTTGTGGCCCTTTGCTCTATCGGTGTCAGCACAAAAGGATTGGTGAGCATAAAGTGGTAGTGCCCGAAGCTTTCTTCAAAGTTGTGTTGTGCTTGAAGGGCACTCCCAAAGCTATCGGATTTATTTATAAAAATGAAAAAGGAAATCGCCCGAAAGGGGATTATGTGAATACTATTGACGAAGTGGAACGCCTAACAGGTTTCGATTTCTTTTCCGCTCTTCCCGATAGTTTGGAAAACAAAATTGAAGCCACCGCCAACCTCGAAGATTGGAACTAAACATAAGCGGTAGCTTCTTGTAGTTGAGCAGTAGTGGGTGCTGTGCGACACCTCCGGTGTCGGAGACTTCCCTCTCCACTTCTCCACGGGTTCACCCTTCGGGCATCACCCGCGGTTACGCATGGTGTGTCCCCGCTGGGGACAGTGGGGGCGGCTCTCATCATAAAAAAGTTTGTATAGTCTCCTTGGCTAATCTATCTCAGCTCTGCACATTACTCTTTCACTATCTCAGTTGCATCCTCGCAGCGTAGCTCACGCCTCCGGCGGAGGCGCACCATGCTTAACCGCGGGTGATGCCCGAGCTGTGGCGAGGGTGAACCCGTGGGGGTGTGTACAGAGAGGACTCCGACGCCGGCGGCGTCGCACTGCAAGCGTTGAGAGAGTAACAAGAGTGGGTGCTGTGCGACACCTCCGGTGTCGGAGGCTTTCCTCTCCACTTCTCCACGGGTTCACCCTTCGGGCATCACCCGCGGTTAAGCATGGTGTGTCCCCTCCGGGGACAGTGAGTGGACAATGAGCTATTTCTTCTCCTACCAAGAAAAACAAACTCTGGGGAGGAATGTGTTTTCTCATAGTTGCGGCCTTATTTGTTGCGCTCAAAAATACAATAAGGGCGTCAGCTGACGCAATAAGGATGTGAGCTGACAGCCTTATTGTATTTTCAAACGCTATAAGGATATTTGTGCAGGGGGGTATCGCATAAACGCCTCTTCTTGAGAGTGTGTTGCAGGTGTGCTTCAGAGGCGTCGATGAATGAGACTTCTAAGTGGACAGATTCAATTTTAGCGGTTTCTCTCAGTTCTGGATAGTTGCCCATCCCTGCGAAGAGCAAATGTGGGGTTGAGTAGGTGGGCGGCGCGTCCTTGTGTTTTTTATATAAAAAAGATCCGTCGACGTTGTCTCACGACGACCCCGACGGTACCTTAAGAAATTTTTTTGTTATCTATCGATGTTGCAAAGATACAAAACCATAAAAGAACTGTCAACTATCCTTGTACGTTTTTTTGCGATAAAGCAGTATTTTATGGCTTGATGGGCGCGCAAAAAAGTGCTGCAAACGCCTTTGTACGGGCGTTTCTTGATTTTGTGTGTTTTATAACATAAACGGAAGTTTGCATGCGTGTGTTCAGAAATCGTACTTTTGTATTTGCTAAGAACTTAATCATACGCAAGTGAAACATTGCTAGTTTGTACGATTTGGAACACTCTCTAAAAAAGATACCGTTCACCCCACGAGGTAGAACGGTATCTTTTTTTCCAAAAGGTGAGGAAATCAGAGTTCTCCACCAACCTCTTTGAATTTTTCGATGAAAGCAGCAATCTTTTGGAATACGCTTTCTTTCTTTGTCAAGTATTGTGGATTGAGTGGACTCATCTTAGGGAGAATCGCTTTCAGGTCTGTCCCGTTTTCGCTTGCGAACTTGCGCTTTAATGAAGTCTGAATGTAGCGCTTTGCAGCTTCTACGTTCAAGTTTTCTTCAGATATTAATTTTTCAGCTTCTATCTTCTGTTTCTCTTGTGCATAGGTAAAGAAAGAGGCGATAATATCTGCTTTGTCCTGAATCTGTTCGAGGTCGGTTTCATGAATGAAATCGACGATTAGTCCCTCTTTGGCTCTATTTCCTATACTGCTTCGGATGACTCGGCGAATGTCTTCAATCAGCGCGTCCTTGTCTTTCGTTTTTTTGTTGTGTTCAAACACCAGTTCAAGGATATAATCTAAGTCGATTTCTTGTGACTTGAGCAAATCGACCTCAAACACCACATCGTCCCAGTCTATGGTGGTTTCCTCTGATTCTTTCCCTTCTCGTTCTCTTCTGAACCAGTCTCGAATATCGTTGTATGTGGAGCGATAATCTTGTGCCGCGCGCTCTGAAAGCACATCAACCTCCATCATGTCCGTAATGTCTTCATCTGTCAAGAAGTGCTGATCCTGGAATGTCTTGACAGCATCAGGGTTTGTCTTGTCAATCTTTTGTAACTCTTTGAGATAGGTGAATTCATCATAGTTTTGCAAGATGTTTTCTATCTTCAAGTAGTCACCAAAGAGTTTTACAAAATCTTTTTTGTCCGCTTCCGTCGTAATCTCATCAGGTTGTGGGAACTGCTCTTTGAGCTCTTTCACAATATCCACATAGCCTTTTTTTGCTTCGCCTGTTTCACTGTCCGTGAAGCCTTTGATATATTCCTCATAGCTTTTCTCCAGTAGGACGTTCTTTGTGTTTTCGTCGCCAAACAAAGTGATGGCGTCTATCGTGGCCTGTTCCATATCTCGGAACGTAACGATATTGCCAAATGTTTTGGTGGCGCCATAGATACGGTTGGTTCGTGAGAAAGCCTGTATCAGTCCGTGATAGCGCAGGTTCTTATCCACAAAAAGCGTGTTGAGTGTGGGGGCGTCAAAGCCTGTGAGAAACATTCCTACTACAATGAGGAGATCAACGTCCTGACTCTTCACTCGTTCGGCCAAGTCTTTATAGTAGTTTTGGAAAGCTTTACTGTCCACCCCAAAGCTTGTTCCGAATGTGGCATTGTAGTCGTCTATTGCCTTTTTCAGAAATTCTTTGGCGCTACGGTCCATCGCCGAAGGTTCAAAACCTTCATCTTGAATGTCGCCTATGGCATGTTGCTCTTCGTTGGGAGCAAAGGAGAAGATAGTGGCGATTTTTAGTTTTTTCTCATTCTCTTTTTGCAGCTTGTTGAGCTCTTCATAGTAGAGTTTGGCTGCCTCAACACTACTCACTGCAAACATGGCGTTGAAGCCCTTTCCGTTTCCTTCGTTTCGATGGGTCTTTATTCGGAAGTTTTGCAAGATGTATTGTGAAACTTCTTTGATTCGATCGGGGTGGAGCAAGAGTTTTCTGTTCTCCGCCGCTGTCAGTTTGATTTCGTCTTGTTCTGTTTCCAGTGCTTTGAATCGTGGGCGCACATCGTTATAATCTACCTTGAATTTCAGCACTTTCCCGTCGCGAATGGCATGAGTAATAACATAAGAGTGGAGTTCTCGCCCAAAGACATGTGCCGTAGTTTCTTCTCCCAAAGCATTTTCGGGGAAGATGGGAGTTCCTGTGAATCCAAACTGGTAATACCGCTTAAACTTTTTCTTGAGATTCTTCTGTGCTTCACCAAATTGTGAGCGATGGCATTCATCAAAGATAAACACCACCTGCTGCTCATAGACGGGTAGCGCACTTTCGCTCTTCATCAGATTATTCAGTTTCTGAATCGTCGTTACAATAATCTTGTTATCGTCCTTCTCTATGTTCTTCTTTAGTCCTGCCGTACTTTCAGAACCATTTACGCTGTCGGGCGAGAAGTCTTGATATTCCTTAATTGTTTGATTGTCGAGATCTTTACGATCGACAACGAAGAACACTTTGTCGATAAAGTCAAGCTGTGTAGCCAGTCGGGCCGCTTTGAAGCTCGTCAAGGTCTTGCCCGAACCTGTTGTATGCCAAATATAGCCTCTTCCTTCGAGAGTGCTCCATTGTTTTGCTTCGTACGCACTCTTTACTTTCCAAATCAATCTTTCTGTTGCAGCTATTTGGTAGGGGCGCATGATGAGCAACGTGTTGCTGGTGTCGAACACGCAATAGTGGAGAAGTATCTGCAGTAGTGTGTTTTTCTGGAAGAAGGTTGCAGTAAAGTCTTTTAAGTCCTTTATGGGGGTGTTGTCTGATTTTGCCCAGTTCATTGTGAAGTCGAAACTATTTTTGTTTCGTTTCACCGTGTTAGCAAAATAGCGGGTATCTGTTCCGTTGGAAATGACGAAAATCTGCAAGTATTTGTAAAGTGAGCTGTCGCTGTTGAAGCTCTCCTTGCTGTAGCGGTGCACTTGGTTGAAGGCTTCGCGGATGGCTATGCCACGTTTCTTTAGTTCCACTTGCACTATGGGTAAGCCATTCACCAAAATGGTTACATCGTAGCGATTGGCTTGTGTTCCAGTTTGTTCAAACTGGTTGATTACTTGTACTTTGTTTCGAGTTACATTCTGCTTGTCGACCAGATAAATGTTTTTGATATGTCCGTCGTCGAACACGAAATCATAAAAATGATTATTCTGAATCTTTCGCGTTTTGTCGATAATGCTATCGTTAGCCCGATCTAAATACTCATCAAGGAAGCGCTGCCATTCAGCATCGGTAAAGACAACATCGTTGAGTGTTTGCAACTGTTTTCTTGCATTTTTCAATAATGCTTCAGGCGTGATGAGAGAAGGGAGATACTCATACCCTTGATTCTGGAGATCTTCTATCAGTTCGCGTTCGAGAGCTGCCTCACTTTGATAGCTTGTCGGCGCTTCGCAAGCGATAGAGTTTTTGGTGTAGCTGTCGAGAACGATGAAGTTCTTCAATTCTGCAATGGTGCTGTATTGTGTCATTTTTTTGATTTGGTTTTTTCTTGATTTATTGGGGTGGCTAGGAGGCCTAGTTATTCCTAGGAGACCTAGGGAGCCTAGGATAACTAGGCCCCTAGGTCTCCCTCACTCTTTTTCTTCGAGCAGCCTTTTGAGCCTTGCCACCTCCGCTTTCAAGGCGGCATTTTCCTCTTTGAGAGTTTGCATCATTCGGTCTTGTTCCTTTCGGTAGCCAGTGCGAGCGGCATACATTCGTTCCTTGATACCACCTTCTGTTACGAAGCGTTTTTGCAGGAAGTCGAGGTAGTGGCACATCATCTTATCCGTGAGATGGCACAGTGAGAGCGCAGCATTGCCAAACTCCTCCGCTGTCCATTTGTTTACAAAAGGGGCATAGTCGGCATAGTTGTTATGCTCTCGGCAGAAGGTTAAGAGAGCGTTGTAACGTGGGTGATTCTTCTGCCAAAGCGTTAGCCCACGAGTATGGAGATAGTCCTCATAGTCTTGGCGAAGTTCCTGCAAACTACTACGTGCCACATTGAGCAGTTTTAGTTCCATTTCTGTAGAGGTCATGCCGTCTTCTTTTCCCTCCACAATGTTTTGTTTTCCCGACCGCGCCGCTTGAATCATTTGATCCACAGTACGGTCGCCATAGGCAGGTAGGAAACGTTTGCAAAAGACGAAAGTCATTTGGTAGAGCGCATCAGCCTTTTGATAGAAGTGCAACGTTTTCCAGTCCGTGCCGCCACGCAGCACCTGCGGTTTGTTATTCTCCATAGGCAGCATATTTTTCTTTTAGAAGTTTAGCGCATGTTCTCAATGCCTGAAAGAGAGAAGTTGTTCTCGATAATATTCATATTGCTTTCTGCGAAGCTCAATCTCCTTTGGCAGTCCCTCGCTGATGGAGCTTGTAAGCGTGTCGAACTTGTCGAGGATAGAAACTATGCGCTGTTGCTCGGAGAGGGGAGGGATGGGGATTTTGATTTTGGCAAATGCATTCTTCGCTAAGCGAGGAACACTTGCGCGTCGCACTTGTCCTTTTATTGTTGGTTGCTTTGTTAATAGAAAGTGGTAGAGATATTTGCTGCAAATAGTAGTGATAGGAATGAAATAATAAATATCATCAGCAGCCCAAAAATTTACGCTGCTATATCCAACTTCACCTGCAGCCCCTGCACTAATAATGAAAGTAGTATCTCCGCCAACATTACTTTTATCATAAAATCCTAAAGGGGTCATACTATTTTGGAAAACTGCATAACGGCCTTTCTCGCTCAGTTCTTTCCTGACAAGTCTACGTCCTCGCTTTATCTCTGCTACTTCTTCCAAAGTTTTTACTGTTAAGTTATTTAACTTTTCGGGGGGTATTTAACATGTTAAAGGTCAGTAACTTGTTGCGATAGTACTCATACTGCCGCTTGCGGCAGTCCAGCTCCGCTTCCAGCTCCGTAAACTTGTCGAGGATCTCGACAAGTTTACGTTGGACAGAAAGAGGAGGGATGGGGATAGACAATCTCATAAATGCAACTTTAGAAATATAAAATCTTGTCACTCCTCTTACAGCCTTATTAACAGTCTTCCTAAAATCCGGAGAATGAAAATAGTAATTCAAGAAAGAGCTATCAATAATACCTTTATATTTCTCATTAATTCTAATTCCAAACAAATGGTCATCTAAGAATATTCCACTACTTATTTTATCCTCTATTACTGATGAAATGGCGCATTCGTCAGGAGTTTCTGAAGCACTTGTAAATAAGATGTCTCCTTGCCTCAACTCCGTTTGGTTAAGCTTCTTTACTGTTGCAAAAGGGAGCTGATGAATATCTATCTTTATATGTTTATAAGCATTGAGATAATCTATAAATCTACAATTACCACTACTTGCCCATTTATTAGAGACACCAGACATTCCACTAATCTGAGTACTTATTTCCCCCAACGGTTTCCATTCCACTTCAGCCCCTTGTAGCAATTTGTCTATATATTTCATCCCTCCAATTCTTTAATGATTTCATCAATATCCGCGCGCAGAGTATCAATCCGCTTCACCGTTTCGGTTACTTCGGTATTGAGCTTATTGATGTCGATAATCTCGCGCTTGTCCTCCGCCTCAACGTATGAACTCACGGAGAGGTTATAGTCGTTTTCGGCTATTTGAGCGTTGTCTACCAATGTGGCTACATACTGCACCTCCTTCTGGTTTCCGAAGATGTCCAGAATGCGGTCTGTATGTTCGGGTAGCAGCACATTGTTGTTGGTTTCTTTCTTGAAGAAGTCTTCGCTGCTGGCATCAATGAATTGTGTCTTGGGTTCTGTTTTGTGTTTTGAGAGTACGAGAATGTTTACCGCGATGCTTGTACCATAGAATAAGTTAGGAGGTAGAGAAATAACGCTTTCTACAAAGTTGTTGTCTACTAAATACTTCCTTATCTTTTGTTCCGCTCCGCCCCGATAGAAGATTCCGGGAAAACAGATGATGGCAGCCCGACCACGCGCGGAGAGATAGTTGAGGGAGTGGAGCACAAAAGCAAAATCAGCTTTTGATTTAGGAGCTAATACGCCAGCAGGAGCAAAACGGTCGTCGTTAATCAGCGTTGGGTCGTCACTACCCACCCAGTTTACCGAATAAGGAGGATTAGAAACAATGGCATCGAAAGGTTTTTGGTCGCCATATTGCGGACGGAGAAGTGTATCGCCCAGAGCTATATCGAACTTGACGTAGTTGATGTTATGAAGAAACATATTCATACGTGCCAAGTTGTAAGTGGTATGATTGATTTCTTGCCCGAAAAAACCTTCCTCACTAAAATATTCACCAAAGAGTTTTTTTGCTTGTAACAACAAAGAGCCCGAACCACAAGCCGGATCGTAAATCTTATTCACCGTTGTTTTTCCATACGTGGCAAGCCGTGCTATCAGATTAGATACATTCTGAGGGGTAAAGAATTCGCCTCCCGATTTACCAGCATTAGCTGCATAGTTGGAAATAAGAAACTCGTATGCATCGCCAAAAAGATCAATCTCATTATCTTCAAAGTTCCCGAAGTCTAAGCTCTCTACTCCCTTAATGACGGCAGCTAAACGGCGGTTCTTCTCTTCAACGGTGTTGCCCAATCGATTACTCGTAGTATCAAAATCTGCAAAAAGTCCTTTGATGTCATGTTCAGAATCATAGCCATTTGCAGAACCTTCTATCGCCGTAAAAATTGCAGCCAAATCTGTATTCAGATTAGGATTGGTATTCGCATTCTTTGCAATATGGGAGAACAGCTGACTGGGATAAATGAAATAGCCTTTTTCCGTGATAACATTGTTTATGTCCTTCTGACTAAGCTGTTCGTCAGGCCAGTGAGTATAGTCGATGCTCTCGTCTCCATTTTCCATGAAAAGGACAAAGTTCTCACTGATGAAACGATAAAAAAGAGTTCCTAAAACAAACTGCTTGAAGTCCCAACCATCCACAGCGCCACGAACCTCGTTGGCAATTTTCCATATTGCAGCTTGTAGTTCTTCTCTTTGCGTAGTATTTGCCATTATGAATTGTTAATAGGTGTTTTTAGTTTTCTTTGCAAATATACAATTTTTTAGATGAATCATATATTCTCTTTTTATCACTCCTGAGTTTCTATTCAGCTTCGTATTTCTCGATGGCTTCAATCGTTTTTTTATAGCCAAGGCGGATGAGGCGTTCGGATTTTTGGAAGTCGAACGTGTTGTAGCGCGCCATGGGGAGATCAATAAGAATGTCGGGCGGTGTCATTTGTAAAGCCATCCGTGCATTGCGATTGATCATGATGGACATGGTGCGGGAAATGAGCGTGACGTAGTTGTCGCCCGAGGAGGAGTCTTGCGGAAGGAAATGGTTGAGAAGGGAGCGCGGACTGAAATTAGCGTTGTCGTGCTTTTTTGCCATTCGGCGGAGTTGAGCCTGCCCTTCATAGTCGTGCCCACTCACATTGACGGCAACGAGCAGGTGTTTCTTGTTGCGCTTCACTCTGTTGAGCGGAAGCGGATTGGTGATGCCGCCATCAATGAGGAGGCGGTGCCCCATTTCAACGGGGCGGAAAAAGGTGGGGATAGATATGGAGGCGCGAATGGCCTGGAAGAGACTACCGTGGGAGAAGATGACTTCTCGCCCGCTGTTGTAGTCGGTGGCTATGGCGCGGAAGGGGATGGGGAGCGTTTCGATGGTGCTGTCGGGGACAAACTGCTTGATGGCCTCGATGATGCGGTCGCCCTTGACAATGTGGTTGATACCGAGTGAGAAATCCGTGAGAGAGAGGATTTTTCGGCGGTCGATGGTGCGCATCCATTTGCGGAATTCTGCTAAATGCCCCGTAGCATAAATGCCGCCAATCAGTGCTCCCATGGATGCGCCAGCCACGGAATGAATGCAATAGCCGCGTTCTTCCAGTGCCAGAATGGCTCCGATGTGTGCCAATCCGCGTGCGCCGCCGCTGGAGAGAACTAAATCGACGTCCTTGTTGGGCGTCGGCGTGAAAATGTTGAAGAGTTTATGGATGTTGGGTGTTTCCATCGAAAGAGAGATTGTGTGTATGCTTGCAAATGTAGAGATTTATTGAGGATAGATTTAGGTGGAGGAGTCGTTTTTTTCTGTAAATCCGTGCGCGCTATTGTATTTTGCCGTATTTTCGCACAAAATACAAGTACAAAAAATAAGGATTATGCAGGAGTTGAAGGATAGGATTATGCGCGATGGGCGTTGCCTGGAAGGGGGCATACTGAAAGTGGATAACTTTATCAATCATCAGATGGATCCCATGCTGATGAAGGCGTGCGCAATAGAATTTGTACGCTTGTTTGCCAACGAAAAGTTTAACAAGATTGTGACGATTGAGGCCAGCGGTATTGCGCCCGCAATATTGGTAGGGTCGTTGCTCAATCTGCCTGTGGTGTTTGCCAAAAAGAAGGTGCCGAGCACGATGGAGAACTTCTTGATGACGGAGGTGTTCTCCTTCACCAAGCGGCGTTCTTATGAAATTGTGGTGGATAAACGTTTTCTTGGTCCTAACGACCGTGTGCTTTTCATTGACGACTTTTTGGCCAACGGCAATGCGGCAAAAGGTGTGCTCGACCTTGTTCATCAGTCAGGGGCTTCACTGGCTGGTATGGGTTTTATCATTGAGAAAGCTTTCCAGCAGGGTGGCGAGGAATTGCGCCGACAAGGTATCCATGTGGAGAGCCTTGCTATTGTGGAAAGTCTCGATAATTGTGAGATAAAACTTAGGTGAGAGGATGTTTAATGTGCTAATGCAGGGCGACAAAGTCGCTTGAATGTGCTAATGTGCTAATGTGACGCGAGCAAGCTCGCTAATGTGCTAATGTGGGTTACATTGAAAATGTGCTAATGTGCTAATGTGCTAATGTGGGTTACACCGTGTGTCCCGTTAGGTCATTAGCACATTGTCTCATTAGCACATTAGCACATTTACGGCGACTTTGTCGCCCCACATTAGCACATTAAAAAGTTACTCCACTCCCATGGCGCGTTTTACGAAGTCCATTTCCATAGCCGTAACAGTGCCGGGCTGAACATCGTACCAACCAGCGTTTGCGCTAAACTGCTTATCGCCGAGTTCTGTTTCGTCCTTGAAGAAATAGAAAGAGAGAGCTTTCGTGCGGTTCTTTTCAACGTCGAAGATCTGCTTCACATAGTAGTGCGTCATTCCCTCCACTTTCAAGTCGGGGCAGAGCTTAGCAATGCGGAGAGCCTCCTGCTGACCTTCGGCCGTCTTTGTCAGTACGCGCTTTTCCCAAATGGTGTAAGGGTTCTTGTCTGAATTAGCCAAAACGGGGTTTATGTAGAACACAACTGCAGGCGTTTCGCAAACATAATCGAACGTATTGGTGGCAGCTTGAATGGTATCTTGCGGATTTTTACCAATTTCCTGAGCCATCATCCCCATTGGGATAAGCATCATCAGTGCTAAAAGAATTCTTTTCATGCAGATAATTTCTCTATTTAGTTGTTATAATTGGCCGCGAAGATAACGATATCTGCCAGACACTCAAAAGTTTTCAGTTTTTTTAAGCAGGGGGACAGAAGTATTATGAGTTATTTCTTGCTGGTGTGTTCTTTTATTTCGGCTATTAAGGAATAAACTTGTTCGACGCTTTCCAGATTGTAAGAATGTGTGTTCTTGCATCTGTTTTCTACTATATCGGCAAAAGTTTTAATCTCAGAGAAGAAGCCTTGCGCAACGAGCTGATTATTGCCAATGGTTGGAACAAAGGCATTCCTTCCGTAAAGATTGACGAGCGTTGAAGTGTTTCGGAATACCTTTTCCAACGGAATTCCTAATACGGCAGAGTGTCTTGGAGAGAAATCAAGTCTTTCCATTTTATCTAATATATACAGTCCTTTATCCGTGCTGATACTTAGCTGCTCTTGTGCTTCCTGCCAGGAATAATCTGTTGAAAGTTCCAACATTCCTGTAAGTTCTTGATGTTCTAATATAAGGAATAAAGTTTGTCCGCCATCTTTACTGTTGGTTATATCTACCACTTTAATCTTTGCTTGACCAAAGAGCAAGATGACATAGTCAAGGGGATGAATGAAAAGATCGAGCAAGGCATCGCCTTCTGGATATAGTCCCGTTAGATACCGATAATGATAATGTCGTTTGGTATCACATTTAAGTCTCTTTTGCAGAATCTGGGTGGCAGGGGCAAAGCGTCTTTGTAGTCCGACAATTGTGTGTTGTGAATTGTTGTTTTTGATAGTATCTATTAAAACCTTTAGTTCTCTTTCGTCCCTACAAGGTGGTTTCTCTATGAATAAAGATTTTCCGGATTTGATGACTTCACTTGCTATCTGAAAATGCGCCTGTGGATGGGCGGCTACAAAAACTCCAGCAATGCTTTCGTCATGCAAGATTTCTTGTAGTGATGTAGTTCCTTTGATGTCCTTGTACTTTTGAGAAATCAGTGCAGCTTTTCTCTCCGAAGTGCAACAGATGTATTTTAGTGGTAGCTGAAGATGCTGCATGATTGGCAATAAATTGCTGACACAATGATTGCCAAAACCTATAAGCGCATACTGCCGATTATAGGTCTGATGTAGTTCCCTCATGCTGCGTATGTTCTTATATCTGCCGATGATATTGTCTAAAAATCTCATACTCGTTTATGATATTATTTTTTTGAGATGTTCTTTGTAAGTAGTATGTTTGTTATCCGTCCAATGATATTTTCCGTAAAACAATTCTATTAGCCGTTTGGGCAGGAATCTTTCCAGATTTCTCAATAGGATTATATCGTATTTCCGATGATAGTTTATCCAGCATTGGTTACATTCTTTGGAGTGTTCGCATTGGATTTTGCAGGTTTTTCGTGAATTAAATATTTCGTCAAGTGTCTTTTCGTGAATGTTTCCCAAAATTACATCTAAGTTTTGGCATAAAGGGACATTTCCATTCGAATGAATAACCAACTCGCTAAAAATACTATGACATCGAAGTTTTAGCTTATTGTTCTTCCATTCGTCATACAAGGCAACAAAATCGAAGTTCTCCTCTGTTTGATGTATGGAGGCTGGTATTTGGTTGATGAAGTTCTTGTCTTTGGATTCCATCAGCCCTTTTGTTGTGTCGAAAAAAGAGATCGTGTTGTAAATGCCAATGCGTACATCAATATCATATTTTCGGGCAATGTTTATAACATGCTCCATATCTGTGAACGAATTCCATGGAGAAAGGCAGAACATCAAGGAAATAGGCACTATGTCTTTACACGCCTCAATGACTTCAATAACTTTGTCATATCCATCGCGTCCACGCATGTGTTTATAGGTTTCTCTGTTGCCGTCAAGCGATATGTACAGATGTTTGGGACGATGATTTTTTACAGCAGCAATCACTTTCTTTGCTGCAAGGCAATTGGATAGTAATGTATAGTTGGGATGATGTGTGTCAAACCAACTCAAGATTTTGTCTGCTTCTGGGTGAAGAATAAATTCGCCGCCTTCTAAGCCAACTACGGTGCGTTTTGTGACGCACTTACTGTTCATGATGTTGATTATATCGTTTAAACTTAGGTTCTCAATGGGCTTCTTCCAGATGGAACAGTGTTGACAACGAGACTGGCAAGTTGTTGTGGAGTATATCATTAGCGAGCTAAGCTCTTTGTGCTGTTTGCGCACGACATTGTTGATAAAAACTATTCCGTTATGGAGATAATCGTAAATACTATACATGCTTTTTTCGGTTTGTTATCTATCTAATAAGAGCCGAAAAGAGGAGAAAGACTGCAATAAAATTGTAAGATTTTTTAAGCATTCAGAAAAGAAACTGTTTTAATTGAATTGTTGGGGAATTGCAGAATAAAATTGTGGTGTTTTATCATCTTGAGAGGTTTATTGGTGGTAGAGAATAAGATGTCTGGAATAGTTTTTTTTGTTCGCTTTATTTGACAAGTGATTTCTGCGTTTTAGAAGCGAATGTTATAAAGCGTTAATGAAAAATGTGTGTTCAGACAGACTAACGGGGTGATTTTAGCGATGCATCACTCAATTGTGGGATGAAAAAGGAGAGGGATGAGTCGATTTTACATAAAATCAGTGTTTGGAACGTACTGAAAAGGTGTTTTTTTTCCTTATTCTGTCAGCTGACACAATAAAGATGTCAGCTGACAGCCTTATTGTGTTTGTGATTTTCCTTATTGTATTTCAAATTTGTCGGCGAGGAATTTAAATTTGCCCTATAGAAAATAAAATTTGCCCTATAGAAAATGACAATAGGCTTATTTTCGTACTATGAAAAATAGGCCTTCTTATCAACCGTAAGTAAAGATTTTGATTTTGAAGCCATTCTCGACCTTGTAGACTGAGAACTATTTTGACAAAATAAGAGGCTTTCTTATCTGCTCTTTTTCTGCGTGTATTTTTGAGCGTAAAACGAGAGTGTGGCCCTTCTAAAAAACTATTGTGTAATAACTTTTAGAAGAGCCACGATAGAAAGAGTTTTGCTTACCAGGTAAGTCGCAACCCGAAAGGTACTGTTATGAAGAATGGGTGCTCTGTGCGATATGTTTCTATGCCGCTACCGTTTCTGAAATAATAGAACATATTGGGTTCTAAATACAAGCTGAAAGGTTTGAATATTTTATACTGCACGCCAATGCCTAAATTTGCAGACCATTGATAACGAGGCTTGATTCCCTCTTTCCGAGTAAATGAAGAATCAGCCGTTACGATGTACTTCTTGTCAAGCGAACTGTTGATGGGCATTTCAAATGTTACGCCTCCTGTTGTGTATGCACAGAAGCGTCCCTTGTTCCATATACGGTAGGTCAATCGCAAAGGTATGCCCAAGTAGTCAATCTTTTGGGTTTTCACTAATTTCGCTTTGTTGTATTCACTTTCAAAATCAGATTTTAGTTTGGTGTAGGTAATACCCGTTCCGAAAGTCCAACGAGAGCTTAGCTGTTTGCTGAGTGAGATACTAAAGGTCTTGGGGCGATAATGGTGTACTTTCTCTCCTAAAGATGCTTTTCCGCTTGTTTTATTGTTCTGAACAATCCAAGACATCTTTGCTCTCTCAATAGAGTCCATCAAGGCAGAGTTTCGAGTTAAGTAGTTTTCAAGATCATCCCATGTGTATAGTCTTCTTGTTGCACCACCGTTGGCATAGTCCACTACTGACAGATAACCCAGATTTGACATGCTTCCATTGGCACCTGTATTTGAAGAAAAACCAAAGTTGAAAGTCCATGGGCTTTTCTTCTTGTGGTTGATGTTGAGATTTATATCTCTATTCAACGCCATGGTTTTATTTGCAGAAATCTGTGGAATATGGTAGAGCGTATCCTTAATTGTAATACTCTTAGCTAAATACTGATGTAAGGAATCGACACAGAAAGGCAGCGTTGTTTTTTCGGATGGTATGCTGTCTGTTTTAATCTGTGAGAGAGAATTTTTGTGAGGTGCAAAAGCTCTTGCAGGAAGAGTGTTTTTATCCTCTTTATTGTTTGAAGATTTGGAACTTCTTGCTTGTTCAGTTTTTGCCGTTTTTGGTTCTTTCTGAATATGTGTCTGATTCTTGCGAGAGTCTATGGCTGTTGCTATTCCATAAGGAGTTTTCGTGGAATAGTATCTTTTTATGAAATAGATATATATAGGTGTTAGGATAGGCAATAAGAGTAGTGCCCAATAGTTGGAAAGAATCTCACGCAACATTTTCTTTGCGCGAAACAGTTGCGAGGAAGAACTGTGAGGATTGATGCCAAGCAGTTCTCCTATTTCTTTGTGGGACAGACCATCCAAAACCGAAAGTTTGAATATCTCCTTACTTCCCTCTGGTAAGGATTCTATGGCCGATAGTAAGAGTTCTATATCTATGTGTTTTGTCTCCTCGCTGTCTGTTCCGAGAAACTCTGTTCCTTCTAAAGAGGAAAGGGGAATGTTGTCCTTCCCAGTGCTTTGAAGGTATCTTAAAGAAAGGTTTCTGACAATGGTTATCATCCATCCCTCTAATTTTGAATTGTCTTTGAGTGTCTTTATAGAGGTAAAGATGATGATAAAAGCATCGTGTAAAATATCTTCTGCTGTGCTTTCATCTTTTACGTAATGTTGGCATATTCCCCTTAGTTTGTTGGAATATGCCTTATATAAATCTCCGAGAGCCTCTTGCTCTCCTTGCTTACATGCGTCTATATTAACGTCTATGTTCATAGATAACCTAACCCTTTTTATTAAAAGGATTAGGTTATATCTAAAAGACTGCATGAAAAAATGATTTTTTTGAAAATCTAAAAAAGAAAGTTAGACTTAGATACTTATTTTTTTATTGACAATGTACATTTTCAATTAGACGTGATATAATTCTCTGTATTCTTCGTCTGTCTTTCTCGTGGAGTGTGGCTGCTAATTTTTTATTATTCAGGAGAAATAGAACTGAAAGTTTGATGTGTTATTTTGTTTAATAAATCTATAAATAACACACTCCATCGTGGCAACCGTGGCGAGGAGCTTCGTCTTCCTCGTCCTCTTCTGTGTCCTCTGCTGCAATGGGCTTGTCCGTCAGAATCTTTAGGAGGCGTTCTTCTAAGAGTTCATAGGGAGCATAGCCTTCTTCGAGTTTGTAGCGATCAGTACCGTTGATGAGCATGAGGGTGGGGTAGACTTCCGCGTAGTCGTTGACGCGGTTGTAGCTTTCTTCGGCAGCCTGTTTCACTTCCTCTTTTAGGTATTCGCGGAGGAACTCTTCGGGATTGATACCTGTAGTTTCTCCAATTTCAGCAAAGAGAGTAGGATTGTCTAAAAGGAGGCCTTTGTGGAAACGTGCTGCAAGTAGCGCATCAGCAAAGGCAAAAGCCTTATTGGGAGCTATTCGCTTGACAGCTTCTATGGCACGGCACGATGCTTCACTGTTCCAAAGAGCGTCTTCTTCGCTGAGAGCACGCAGATATCCTTCGCCCATTTTGCGCCCCGTGTCGCGCTGCACTTTCTCCATAGAGCGAAGTATGGCGCGCTCCATTCGTGGCGTGTAGTGCATTTCATGTTCGCCACGGAGCATTCCTGCGGGTAACAACTCGAAGTCAACGACCTCGTGGTAAGTGTTATAAAGCTTCAGAATGTTGGGAGACCCGCCGTAGCACCAAGAGCAGTAAGGGTCCATCACATATATGATTTTCATCTGTCCAAAAGGGGAGTTCTTTTCTGTCATAATCGTAAAGAATAAAATGTATAGAAACAAAAAAGCGACATTCTGTGAGGAATATCGCTTCTATAAGTGGTACCTCCAGGAATCGAACCGGGGACACACGGATTTTCAGTCCGATGCTCTACCAACTGAGCTAAGGCACCTTGCTTATTTGCGGGTGCAAAGATATGTATTGTTATTGAATTCTCCAAATGTTCGACAACTTTTTTATTAAATTGCAAAAAGATTTCGTGCATTTTCTGTGGTTATGCGCGCCACTTCCTCTGTTGTGGTGTCGTAAATCTCTGCTAATTTGTCGATGATATGCGGGATGTATGCGCTTTCATTTCGCTTGCCGCGATGGGGGACAGGTGTGAGATAGGGCGCATCTGTCTCGAGCAGAATTCGGTGAAGAGGGACGCACGCGTGGAGTACGGCGGGAAGCGTACTTTTCTTGAATGTCACAATGCCGCCGATACCAAGATAGAAACCGTCGAATGTAAGCAGTTCGCGCGCTTCTTCTATCGTTCCGCCGAAGCAATGGAAGATGCCGCCAGGTATTTGCGAGGTGTCCGCTTCTCGAAGTGTGGTAACAATATCTTGATGAGCATTGCGCGCATGAATCACCAATGGTTTGCGGAGTTCGTTAGCCCAACGGATTTCTTCGCGAAACACTTCTATCTGTTCCTCGCGGCGACTCTGATCCCAATACAGATCTATACCCACTTCGCCCACAGCGCAGTAGCGATCGGGGGTGGCGTAGAGCAGCTGCTTCATCTTCTCCACCAGCGGCCAAGGATCAGCAGGGAGCTCCTCTGGTTGTAGTCCCATCATTGGCAGACAAAGGTTGGGGAAGTCGTCACACATCTGCAACATCCTCCCGATGCTCTCTTCGTCCACATTCGGCAAAAGGAGTTTCTCTGCTCCTGCCGCACGAGCACGCTCCACCATTTCGGCTCTATCGGTGTCGAACTCTTCGCCATAGAGGTGTGTGTGAGTATCTATAAACGTCATATTGTGAGAATCAGAGTGGGGTACTATTTCTTACGGTTGAGCAATTTTTCGGCATAGTTCCACAACGGTTGCTTGCGCTCAGCATCGATGGGCAGACTGTCGAAGATGCGACGCGCTTCAGCATAGAGCGTTTCCATGCATTCGCGGCAGAGTGCAGGAATCTCCAGTTCATCGTAGAGAGCCAGTACGCCAGCCACTTTCTCATCGCGCTCGTCCACATCGTTGAGCAAACGATTGAGCTCTGCCTTCTGTGCTTCGTTTGCGCGGTTGAACGCATTGATAAGCATAAATGTTTTTTTTGCACAACAGATGTCGCCGCCGATTTGCTTACCAAACACAGCGGGATCACCGTAGCAATCGAGATAATCGTCTTGCAACTGGAAAGCCAGTCCGATTTTCTCGCCAAACTGATAGAGCTGTTCGCAATCTTCTTTGGGCGCATCGGCTATCAACGCCCCCGCTTTGAGGGCGCAAGCCAGCAGCACGCTTGTTTTTAGGCGAATCATTTCGATATATTCCTCTTCCCGAACATCGCTGCGACTTTCAAAGTTCATGTCGTACTGCTGTCCCTCGCAGATTTCCTGCATTGTCCGCGCTGCCAAGTTGAGCACCTCGGGGAGGCGGTGGCAATCTGTGCGGAGAATGTGTTGAAACGCCATGATGAGCATGGTGTCGCCCGAGAGGATAGCCGTGTTCTCGTCCCATTTCTTGTGAACCGTTGCTTTGCCACGGCGCATATCGGCTTTGTCCATCAAGTCGTCGTGCAGCAGTGTGTGGTTGTGGTACGTCTCCAAGCCAATAGCTGTGGGGAGTGCGCGCTCCGTGTCCTCCTTGTAGAGAGCGTAAGCCATAAGCGTCAGCGTCGGGCGCAAGCGTTTACCTCCCATGGAGAGCACATAGCGGATGGGTTCGTAGAGTCCCTCGGGTTGTTGAGGGTAGGGAATTGCAGCGAGAGCTGTTTCTATTTTGTTCAGGATTGTTTCCATAGTTGTTGTGAGAAATTACAAATTATCGAGACTGTAGGCCACGCTGAATTGCAGCGAAGAGAAACCTACATGATATTTAGCGTATGAAGCACCGAACTTGAGGCGCTTGAGTTGAAGTCCAACACCTGCTGTGAGTCCGGCCCACTTTGATGCACCAGCCGATTTTAGTTCGTTGCCGCGCCGCACATTGTAGCCCAAACTCAAGTAGAGCCAGTCGGTGGGCAGAACATCCACACCCAAAACGAGATGATTCAACGCCATTTTCATATTGCTCATTTCTCCTTCGTCGGAAGCATGGAAATAGTAACTTTTCTTCCAACGTGTCAGATCCGTTAGCGTCACATTCAATCTCACGGGAAGTGACTCCAGTCCTTTTGTAAACCCTAAGGTCATATTAAAAGGTAAGTGGCCCGATTGCCCCTCGTAGAAATCTTTGAGTTGCGCCCCCATATTGCGCAGCGTGAAGGATGCACTGAAATCGCGCTCCTCATCGAAATAGTTGAGGCCCAAATCCACTCCCAAACCGAAGGCGTGGTAACTGCTGTAGCTCGGACAAGCCATCTTAACGTTCGCGCCACCAGCCCAGCGGTCGGAGAGCAAATAGCTGTAACCCACGGCCAGAATGATATCATTAGCGTTAAACGTTCCCAAAGTGTTACCTTGTTCGTCGGTTTCTTTCATCTCGCCATAGTTCATCAGTTGCCCCATCAGTGCCACTGTATGGCGTTGCCCAACAGCCTTAACGCCTTGAAAGCCTAAATACTTACTTCCCGCGCCGTATGTCATAAAGTTGAAACCCACGCTGTAGTCTGTCACGCCAGAGAGTAAAGCTGGATTGCTCCACCCCACATCGGGGCGATCCTCTACATTAGAAATGTTATCGCCCCCCAAGGCAGAAGCATGGCTCGAAACTGGAAGTTTCAGCACATCATAAGAGGATGTGGATTCTTGAGCTTGCAAACTGAGCGGTAACAGTAGTGATAATATTATATAGATGATACCTTTTTTCATTCTTTAACTGAAATTGTGTTCAAAGATACAGAGAAATCCCGAAATCTGAACTACTTTTGTAGCCTAAAACGGGTGAAAATTACCTTTATATAACGTGTTTCGAGACGAATTATTATCAAAGGAATGGTGTAATCTGGTCTTCCAAGGGCGGAACAAGGATTATGGTGCTTACGTGATGAGAAAGAACGCTGGCAGGCGGCTCACGTGGGCACTTTCTATTGTTTTAGGCATTACCTTTCTTTGTGCCGCTGTCCCCTTGGCCGTGATGGCTTACATCAACTATCAGATTCGTCAAGCTGGCACAGAGATAGAGCGGCTCACACAGTTCAAACCGCTCGATTTGGACCAAGAGAAAAACATCAAAGCCATAGCGGCCGGACGCTTTGTGCCTCGGAGGGTAGGCCCGAAGGGAGATAAAATGACCGTGCCCGATATTGTTGATCACATTCCCCCTTCACTCAAGTTCGGTATCGAAGGTCCTGAAACGCTGACGGTCAATGATGATGAATTGGTGAACCTTCCCGACACTGCCCACAATGCTGAGCGCGAGGATCTTCCCGATGAGGGCCGACAGCTCACGCCTACCCAAGTGGTGGAGGAGATGCCGCAATTTCCTGGCGGTATTGATGCGTTGGTGAAGTTTTTCGACGAAAACGTTGCTTATCCGCAGAGCGCGATAAATGCCAAGAAAGAAGGCGACCTTGAGGTGTGTTTCTTGGTAGATGCAAAAGGCAACGTGAGAGAACCCAAAATTTCTCGCAAGCTCTCCCCCGAACTCGATGCCGCAGCCTTGGAGGCATGTAAGAAGATGCCGCGCTGGAAACCGGGAAAGATGGGAGGAAAAGTTTCAATCGTGCAAGTTACAGTTCCTATACATTTTCAATTGAAATAAACTTATGAGAAAGATAATAGTAGCCATAGATGGTCATTCATCGTGCGGTAAGAGCACGATGGCAAAAGCCTTGGCAAAAGAGATTGGATATATCTATATTGATACCGGTGCGATGTATCGCGCCGTTACGCTTTTTGCGCTTCGCCGCGGCTTCTTCCACGGTGACGAAATTGATGCTTCAGCTTTGGAAGCAGCGATGGGAGAGGTGCATATCAACTTCCAGTTGGATGCTGCAACGGGTCTGCCGCTCGTTTGTCTCAACGGCGAGGTGGTAGAGAATGAGATTCGGGGCATGGAGGTAAGTAGCCGTGTGAGTCCCATTGCTGCGCTGCCGTTTGTGCGTATTGCCATGACGCGTCAGCAGCAAGAAATGGGGCGTGAGAAAGGCATCGTTATGGACGGCCGCGACATCGGTACGGCTGTGTTTCCCAACGCCGAACTCAAAGTCTTTGTCACCGCCAGCGCGGAGGTGAGAGCGCGCCGCCGCTACGACGAACTCATCGCTAAGGGGCAGCAAGTGGATTTCAATGAGATTCTGAAAAATGTGGAGGAGCGCGATTATATCGACTCCCACCGCGAACTCAATCCGCTGCGTCAAGCTGACGATGCACTGGTTTTGGACAATTCCACACTCACCCGCGAAGAGCAAAGCCAATGGCTGTTGGATGCTTTCAAACGTGCTTCTCTTTAATGAATCTGCCCTTATGAATATCGAAATTGATAGTCGTTCCGGTTTCTGCCATGGTGTGACCACTGCTATCAAAAAGGCTGAAACAGAACTTCAGGGAAAAGAGCGTCTCTATTGTTTGGGCGACATCGTCCACAACGATCGTGAGGTGGAACGATTGCGCTTGGCCGGACTGGAAACAATAGAACACAACAGTTTTTCTCAGCTCCATGATGCCAAAGTGCTGTTGCGCGCACACGGCGAACCGCCTGCTACCTATGCCTTAGCAGCGCAAAATCGCATCACGCTTGTGGATGCCACCTGCCCCGTTGTGTTGCAGTTGCAAAAACGCGTGAAAAATGTCTACGCCCAAATGCCCGAAGCCCAAATCGTTATCTTCGGTAAGCGTGGACACGCGGAGGTTATCGGCCTTGTGGGACAAACCGAGGGACACGCCCTTGTTATTCAGAGTGTGGAGGAAGCTGCACGTCTCGATTTTAGTCGCGATATTTATTTGTTCTCACAAACCACTATGTCGCTCGATGGTTTTCATCAAGTCATCGACTATATCACCACCCACATTCTCGAACCAGCCCACTTCCATTATGCCGACACCATCTGCCGCCAAGTGGCTAATCGTTTGCCCAATATTCGCAGTTTTGCAGCACGCCACGATGTTATCATTTTCGTGAGCGGCTTGAAGAGTTCTAATGGCAAAATGCTCTACAATGCCTGTCTGCAAGTCAATCCTCGCTCCTATATTGTCGACAATCCTGCGGCCATTGAGCGAGAGTGGTTCACCAATGCCGAAACGGTAGGTATCTGTGGTGCCACAAGTACCCCCACGTGGTTGATGGAAAGTTGCAAAGAAGTAATCAGTAAGTTTTAGTGTTTTCCACTAAGTTTTCCACCGAGTTTTCCACAGTACTAAATTTTGTTTATCTCTTTGGTATTCAATAGAAAAACTTGTGTATAAAACTCTTTTTTTAAGCAATAGACTAACAAACTTATATTTAGCTCCGCCGGAACAATTCTGGTGGAGCTTTTTCATATCCAAAATTTTTGTGCGATACGCAGTAGCGTGAATACCCTTATAGCGTTTTCAAACGCAATAAGGCTGTCAGCTCACATCCTTATTGCGTCAGCCAGCGCCCTTATTGTATTTTGTCGCACTCACCCACCGTCCCCAGCGAGGACGCTTGAGGGGTGAACTCGTGGGGGAAAGATTGAGGAAAGAGCTTCCCAGTATGCATCCACCGTCCCCAGCGGGGACGCACCATGCGTAACCGCGGGTGATGCCCGAAGGGTGAACCCGTGGATAGACAACGGCACAACTCTCCGACACCGGCGGTGTCGCACAGCACCCTTTTTCCCTCCCCCTCCAGAGAGTTTGATATTCTGTCGTCACGTTGTCACATCCGGGATTTAACTGATTGATAATATATATATTGCAGGCGTGACAACAGTATGATAATAAAAATAAGGATAAAATTTGTTGTCACGCATGTAAGCTTTTGTTTATCAGCAGGTTTAATCGTCTGTGACGACGTGACAACAAAAAACGGATTTTTCTTGGTAGGAGATGGCGATGGGTGAAGCTATATATTCAGTTGAAATGTTTGGATTTTTCACTTATTTTATATTACATTCGCATACAAAGAGGATAAGAAAATGGATACTACGACAGTGAGAAAACCAGCATCTTTCAGATTGAATGCCGAATTGTTTGAAATGCTGAAGCGCTATAAGCATGAAAAAGGAAACTTGAGAATCTGAAAGCTGTGCTTCGCTATCTTTGCGAACATGGATAAGTGCCTCACAAGAATCGTCCGCACTTTTTGTTGGGCGAGTGCAAGGATTGCATGGAATGTCATGTGGAAAACGACTTCCTACTTATTTGGATGGACGAAAACAAAGGCATTATTAAATTGCTAAGACTTGGTAGCCATTCCGAACTTTTTAGTAAATATTGAAGACCTCTTTTCGTTTCACTTCCCATTTTTTTACTTGGAGTGTGAAAAAGATAGTGCTAACATCCGACGCAGGAAGCGTCGCACTGCAAACGTTGAGTCGGTAACAAGAGTGAGTGTTGTGCGACACCGCCGGTGTCGGAGATGAGAGGAGCGTCTTCTCCACGGGTTCACCCTTCGGGCATCACCCGCGGTTACGCATAGTGTGTCCCCGCTGGGGACAGTGGGGCACTTGGATGTTTGTTTTTTACTTGCCCTTTATCCACTGAGCTGCTCTTCACCCGCGGTTACGCATGATATGTCCTTGCTGAGAAAAGTGGATGAGGTACGGATTTTTCATCACAACAAAGCCCCCCATTTTCGAGAGAGAATGTGGGCTTTGCTATTTTCTTTTTATTCGTCATCAAGTAGCTTCATTCCTTTGGTGCAGGCGTGGGGCTTCTCAACTCCCAAAATGTGACGGCGGCGGCAGCGGCTACGTTGAGCGAATCAACTTGGTGAGACATCGGGATACGCACTACATAGTTCGATGCAGCAATGGTTTCTGTGGGGAGACCGTCGCCCTCTGTGCCCATGATAATGGCCAAGCGTGGGATGGCTTTTAGTTCGGGCGCATCGAGCGGGATGGAGTTGTCCGAAAGGGCCATAGCGGCCGTTTTGAAGCCGAGAGTGTTGAGACTGCTTACTGGGCCGTCGAGCCACGTCCAGGGAACTAAGAACACCGACCCCATCGACACGCGTACCGCCCGCCGATTGAGCGGATCGCAGGAGTTGCGCGTCAGTAGGACTGCATCGATGCCCAATGCGGCAGCCGAACGGAATATCGCCCCAATGTTGGTAGTGTCTACAACGTTGTCGATGACCACAATGCGCCGTGTGTTGCAGCAAACGTCCTCAAGTGCGCGCGGTTGCGGCCGACGCATGGCACAGAGCACACCGCGCGTCAGTTTGTAGCCCGTGAGTCCGGCGAGGAGTTCGCGCTCCCCCGTGTAAACGGGAATGTCTCCGCACCGACTGATGATATCCGCGGCATCGCCCGTGATATGGCGGCGTTCGCAGAGAAGAGCCACGGGGGTGTAGCCAGCCCGCAACGCCACATCGATGACTTTGGGACTTTCCACGATGAAGATGCCGCGGTCGGGTTCGAGGCGGTTGCGTAGTTGTGCTTCAGTCAGGGCGCTGAACATCTCCGCTCCCTCTTGTTGCAGACTTTTGAGTTCGATGAGTTTCATTTTGCATTCTTTTGTTGTGTGGTGGCGATTGCTTCGGCCCTACTTATTGCCGACTATCAAAGCCTTTCTGAATAGCAAAGTTATGGATTTCGAACCAAATAGGGAGAGGGTACAACTGGAAAAGGCGAAAGAAGCAATGAGCAACTCAATGTAGGCAATAAGGAAGCGGAGGAGAGAGAATGAAGTGTTTCTCAGGCGTTTCGTTGTGTTTTTTGTAACTTTGCAGGCGATGAAAGTAACAGATAATTACGCCTTTCTGACGAAAGGGCCTATACACCATGTGATATGGACACTGGCTGTGCCTACTATCATCTCGATGCTGATAACGAATGTTTACAACATTGTCGACACCTTCTTTGTGGGGCAGATCGATACGCAATCGACGGCAGCTGTCGGTGTGGTCTTTTCCCTTATGTTTGTGGTGCAAGCTTTTAGTTTCTTTTTTGGAAATGGCTCGGGCAATTACATCGCACGTCAGTTGGGGGCACGCAATCGTCACAAAGCAGAACGTATGGCGTCGACCGCCTTTTTCTATGCCCTTTGCTGCGGCACTTTGTTGGCCGTACTCGGTCTTGTTTTCTTGACTCCTATATCTAAAATGCTGGGTAGTACGCCCACGATTTTACCTTACACGGAGAGCTACCTCGGTATCTCCCTTCTCGGCGTGCCTTTCTTGATGGGCTCATTTTGCATCAACAATCAAATGCGCTTTCAGGGGTATGCACGCTATTCTATGTATGGCATGGTGAGTGGTGCGGTACTCAACTGCGTACTCGACCCTATTTTCATCTTCGGTCTGCGTATGGGCGTGGCTGGTGCAGCCCTCGCGACGGTGGTGGGCTATATCTTCGGATTTATCGTGATGCTGCGGATGACGCGCATGAGTCCTAATATCATCCGCTACTCCGCGAAGCGTATCAGTTTCTCCCTCATCTACATCAAAGAAATCTTGGCAGGCGGCACCCCCTCTATCTCGCGACAAGGCTTGGCAGCCGTAGCTTCCATTGCCCTTAATGTTGCGGCGGGCGGCTATGGTGATGCAGCCATTGCAGCCATGAGCATCGTCAATCGCATATCGATGTTTGTGTATAGCGTTGTGGTGGGGTTGGGTCAAGGTTTCCAACCGCTGTGTGGCTTCTGCTTTGGCGCAAAACTGTACGAACGTATCAAGGAAGGGTATTCCTTCTGTTTGAAAGTAGGTACGGTGTTCCTTGTGTTTTGGGCTGTACTTCTCTTTTTCTTTAGTAAGGAAGCCATCGCGCTGTTCCGCAACGATCCAGAGGTGATAGCTGTGGGCACTGCTGCGCTCCACTATCAAATTATTTCTTACCCCCTCATAGCGATGCTTACAGTCTCGAATATGCTGATGCAGACTTGTCGGAAAACCATTCGCGCCAATATCTTGGCGGCAGCACGTCAGGGCTTGTTTTTCGTTCCGCTCATTATCCTTTTGCCTCACTACTTCGGGCTGACGGGCGTGGAGTGTTGCCAAGCCGTCAGCGATGTGCTGGCATTTCTTTTGGCCGTTCCGCTGGTGAGGTGGGCTTTTCGAGAGATGAAGTAGCGGGAGCTGCTCAGCAACTTTGCAACCGAGTTGCAAAACCTTATCCCTACCTTTGCAAGCAGAACAAATAAAAGGTAGTGTCTTATGCATTCACACAACAAACTTTTTAGGATAATCGTTGCGGCCTTACTGTTAGTGGTGGCCGTCCTTATTGTCCACAATATCGAACTGCCCGTGTGGCAGCAGTTGCTAATTTTTCTCGTGCCTTACCTCGTAGCTGGCTATGATGTGCTGGGAGAAGCGATTGAGGGCATCATGGAGCGCGAACCTTTCAATGAGGACCTACTCATGAGCATTGCTACTCTCGGCGCGCTTTTCATTGGTTTTTTGCCCGGAGCTGCCACAGAGTTTCCTGAGGCGGTCTTTGTGATGCTTTTCTTTCAGGTAGGTGAACTCTTCGAACATTATGCTGAAGATAGGAGCCGTAAGTCGATTGCTGAATTGATGGATATTCGTCCCGATGTGGCTCATGTGGAGCGCGAAGGAGAAGTGCAAACGGTTGAGCCGACAACCGTCAGCGTGGGCGAAATCATAGAGGTGCGCCCTGGCGAGCGAGTTCCCATGGACGGTTGCATACTGGAAGGGGAGACTACTCTTGACACCGTTGCGCTGACAGGGGAGAGCGTGCCCCGCATGGCTCATCCCGGCGACAGCATCATCTCTGGTTCTGTTAATCTGACGGGCGTGTTGAAAGTGCGCGTTGAGAAAACTTTTGGCGAATCCACGGCATCGAAGATTATCGACCTTGTGGAGAATGCTGGTGAGCATAAATCGAAGAGCGAAACCTTCATAGCGCGCTTCGCAAAAGTCTATACGCCCATCGTGGTTTATGTAGCCATCGCGCTGGCTTTGCTGCCGCCGCTTTTTGCTGAGAATTTCGCCACAGCATTCCCCGTGTGGCTCAATCGCGCTTTGACGTTCCTTGTGGTGTCATGTCCCTGCGCCCTCGTCATCTCTATTCCGCTCACATTCTTTGGCGGCATCGGCGGTGCTTCCCGTCGCGGTATTCTTATCAAAGGTTCTAACTACATGGATGCCCTTTCTAAAGTTGATACCGTGGTGTTTGACAAAACGGGCACGCTGACGCGCGGTGTGTTTAAGGTGACGGCAATTCATCCCGAGCAGTGTGATGAAGAACAACTCCTGCATCTTGCCGCTCATGTGGAGCGTTTCTCAACGCATCCTATTGCAGTTTCGCTGCGCGAGGCTTATAGTCACGAGCAGGACGGTTGCACTGTGGAGCAAGTGGAAGAGGTGAGCGGACAGGGTGTGCGTGCCGTTGTCAATGGTAAGACGGTTTGTGTGGGCAATACGAAGATGATGGAGCAACTCCGGGTTCGTTTCCACCCCTGTGAATTGGTGGGAACGATTGTCCATGTGGCAGTCGACGGCGAATACTTTGGGCATATTGTTATCTCCGATGAAGTGAAGAGTGATGCTCGCGAGGCTGTCGAAGCCCTCAAAGCTGCCGGTGTGCGCCGTACGGTGATGCTGACGGGCGACCGTCGGGAAGTGGGCGAGGATGTAGCAAAGCAGCTCGAGCTTGATGAAGTTCATACGGAGCTCCTGCCTGCTGAAAAAGTGGCAAGGGTGGAAGCGTTACTGAAAGCGAAAGCCGAAGGACAGAGCTTGATTTTTGTGGGCGATGGTATGAATGACGCACCGGTGCTGGCACGTGCCGATGTGGGCATGGCTATGGGCGGTCTGGGGTCAGATGCTGCCATCGAAGCCGCCGATGTTGTCATCATGGACGATAAACCTTCCAAAGTGGCACTGGCCATCGCTCTTGCGCGGCGTACCGTGGGCATCGCCATGCAAAATGCGTGGTTTGCTATAGGTGTGAAAGTGCTGGTGCTTTTCCTTGCTGCTTTCGGCATTGCCACAATGTGGATGGCCGTCTTCGCCGATGTTGGCGTCATGGTCTTGGCTGTGCTCAATGCCATGCGCGCATTGAAGAGTTGAGCTCTTAAGAACTCGAACAAGTAGCCCTATGCGGAGCTTCAAGCAAGTAGGGGCTTGTTGGAGAAAAGGATTATAGTAAAAGGGTATATCATGATTCTGATATGCCCTTTTACTATTTCTCGATAATAAAATTCAATGTGAGCAATCAATAAAAGCTTTTTCTTTGCTCCTTTAACGCTCCTCGCGTTTGTTGGAAAAGGGAGAAGCATTTGTGCAGTCTTTGGAATTTCCGACAGAAGCGATATACCTATTTGCAGATGTCTATAAATCACGGAAAAGAAAGGCATAAAAAACACCAAGTGCATGTCCACTTGGCGTTATCTTTTAGTTTTGCCAAACAAATCGGCGTGTGTTCCTGTGTTCAGCATGAGTAGGGTAAGTTCTTTATCGTTCTGTTCCCAGATAAGTAGCCAGTCGGGTTGTATATGACATTCCCATTGACCGTTTCTATTACCGTGGAGCAAGTGAGGCTTGAACTTACCGGGCACTCTTCCGCTTGCTACCAACTCTCTGATAATCTCTTTCAGTTTCTCCATTGGTAGCCCCCGTTTCTTGCATCGTTTGAGGTCTTTCTCAAACTGATGTGTGGTAAAGAGTCGGTATGCCATCAGATTCCCATTTTGGAGAACAGTTCTTCAGGGGAATCATACTCATTGACGCATCCGTGCTCTTTCTCGTCAAGTGCTTGTTCGTAGGGCGTAGGCTTTGTTGTAGCCTTCACTGTCCAGCCCATTCGTTTAACGAGTGACTTTAGTAGTGAACTATCAGACTTGGGTATTTCCAAGAGGAAGGTGTCCATTGTAGTGTTATTCGTTTCCATTCTTTATCCTCCTGTTTATATTGTTAGCTTGGTGTATCTTGACTTTTCGCTCCAGTCTTTCTCTTGATGGAGAGGAGGTCTGGAGCAGAATTTTTATTTGCTTCCTTGCTCGATTTCTTCGAGCAACTTAACGGCGTTCACGTATTCTTCGATGCCTAAAGCCACTTCCTGTGCGGCTTTCATTGCCAACACTACAGTTTGTGGGCGATGTACCACGTCGCCTCCTGCGAAAACGCCGCGGCGAGTGGTCATACCGTAGGGGCGTTCTACAATTTTGACATAGCCCTTTTCATCTGTTTCGATGCCGTCGGTTGTTGTCACAATTCGGCTCGAGGGGCGCGAACCAATGGCTAAGAAGATACGGTCGAACGGCTCAATGCGGTCGCCCTCTTCGCTGTGGATGCGCACGCTGCCCAGGCGGCCACGGCGTCCTTCGATAAACTCCGTGGCGGTGGACTTCCACCAAAATTTCACTCCCTCTTTCAAAGCCTCTTCGTACTCGGCGCGAATGGCCGGCATCTCGGCATCGGTGCGGCGGTAGATAATCGTGACATCAGCGCCGAGGCGGATGGCTGTGCGGGCAGCGTCCATAGCCACATTTCCTCCCCCTATAACGCCCACGCGCTCTCCTGCTTTGACGGGTACGTTGCGCGCACTGATGGCTCCCTCGTTGAAAGCGTTCACTTGGTGGAGCAGATAGGTGGCTTGATTCACTCCGCGCAGGCGCGCACCTTTCACATCGTTCATATCGATAGGGACGGACGTACCTGTTCCCATGAAGATGGCGTCGAAACCTTGTGTGAAGAGTGAATCAACGGTCAGGCCGTTTTCTCCCACCATGGTGTTGGTGATGAAGTTTACGCCCAGCTCCTCTATCTTTTCTATTTCCGCTCGCACAACGGTTTTGGGCAAACGATACTCGGGGATGCCGAACATCAACACTCCTCCTAAATCTTTCTGTCCTTCATAAATCGTCACGGAGAAGCCTTTGCGCGCCAGATTGCCCGCCACCGTCAGACCGGCGGGGCCTGAACCGATAACGGCTATCTTACCGCGACTTTTCTGCACGATGCGCTCGCGGTTGAACTGCATCTTCGTGTCGAAATCGGCAATAAAGGATTCGAGTCGCCCAATCTGTATGGGGTTTCCTTTCTTATTGAGTATGCAACTGCCTTGGCATTGTTTCTCGTGCGGACAAACACGACCACAGATGGCGGGAAGGTCCGACGTTTCGTTGATGATGGCCATGGCATCGCCGATGTTCCCTTTCGAGAGCTGGTGAATAAACTCTGGTATGTTGTTATTTATCGGGCAGCCTTTTCGGCACAGTGGCACTTTGCAGTGGAGGCATCGTTTGGCCTCGTCGATGGCTTCGCGTGTGTCGAAAGATTGATGGACAACCTTGAAGGCTTCATTTGTTCCTTGTTGAGTCATAGTAAAATTGTATTACAAGTATGGAATACAAAAATACAATATTTTTTATTTTTTCCAATCCTTGCATATTCGTCTTTATCCCGTCTTTATCTGTTGCCCACATGTCCGGTTCTCTTGAGTACTCCCCAGGATTGCAACTCTCCCTTAATGGCGCGGAGATAACTCTTGAAGAGAACCCAATACATAATCCAGCGGTAGAAGAATCGCTGAGGAATGATCCAAAGTAGCTGCCAGAGGTTTTCTCCTTCAAAGCAGAAAGCAACGATGCTGACACTGGCATCGACAAGTAGGAATATCAAATAGTAAAATGCAATCTGAGCCGCATTGCCCGTGAAGAGTCCGGCCAACATCAGCAGGTCGGCAATGGGCGAGAAAGTGGGTATGATGTATTGGAATATCAACATATTGGGCATGGCCCATAATCCGAAGCCTTTGTATTTACTATTAAAAAGAGCTTTGCGATGTTTCCAGAATGTTTGCATCACTCCGAAACTCCAACGCACTCGCTGTTTGACAAATTGGTTGAGGCGTTCTGGTGCTTCTGTCAGTGCCACTGCATCATTTTCGTTCTCTATGACGTAGCCTTTCTCAATGATGCGCATTGTCAGATCGCAATCTTCAGCCAGCGTGTCGGTGGTGAAGCCTCCAGCATGAAGGATAGCTTCTCGGCGGAAAGCTCCGATGGCACCGGGAACCACTGTGATGGCATTGATGTTAGAATATGCCATGCGGTCGAAGTTTTGGCTGGTGGTGTATTCTATGTTCTGCCAATAGGTGAGCATATTGCGGACGTTTCCCACTTTTACATTGCCGGCAACGGCTCCAATGCGGTGAGAATGATCACTGAGGAAGTGGCGTATGAGTTTGCTAATGGCATCTTTGCGCAACTGAGTGTCAGCATCAATACAGACTACGTAATCTGTATCGGTATGCGAGATGCCAAAATTCAGTGCTGATGCTTTTCCTCCGTTGGGATGTGTGAGAATGTGAACAGCTGGCGTATCACTGAACTTTTCCTGAACGTTTTTTAATGTATTGTCTTTGCTGCCATCATCCACAAAGATGATATCAAAGACCGGATAGTCCTGTTCCAACAGGTTACTGATGGTCCGGAGAATATTGACTTCTTCATTGTAAGCTGGAACAATGATGCTTACACGTGGAGCATTGGCTGTGGAAAGTTCTGGGTAGGAGCGCCGTCGCTCACTACGTTTCTCGCGCAACATGAGTATGTACATAAAGACGAGACGTAAGAAACCCAACACTAGAAACACAATGAAGAGCGCGGTGAGGAAATCGCCACAGGAATATATCAGTTCGGCTAAAGAAAGGTTAGCTTGCATAGCATAATAGGCCTTTCCTTTCGGGATAGGCGGCATCAGCTCTTGATGCGGCATACCTAAGTATTGTTCGAGCGAGATGAAATGATAGCCTTCTTTCTGTAGTTGGCTGATGATGCGAGGTAATGCTGTGATGGTGGGTT
>ERZ773051.263-NODE-263-length-41685-cov-8.129666_pt1 | contig 41685 bp, 30 predicted proteins | sample MGYA00580631_ERZ773051 | MGnify/ENA primary metagenome ERZ773051 (study PRJEB29015, sample SAMEA2738137) | human oral metagenome | biome: human oral; feature: human-associated habitat; material: saliva | place: China | collected 2204 ... | reverse complement strand
TGTACGGTGGCCCGCTCCGTCTGCGTGCTGACTCCATGCACGGCTACAAGATGGTGAAGTGGGTCAAGAAGATCGAGTGGATTAACGATTACCGCGACGTTGGCGACGGCCAGGGCGGTAGCCGTGAGGACTCCGGTCTGCAGCACTTCGACGCACGTGCCTAATTCGTAGCGCATCCTCTCAGACCGTTCGGTCCGTGTGTATCTGGCGGACCCGGCTCTGAGGAGCACACACCCTGGGCGGGGGAAGAGCAATCTTCCCCCGCCCTTGTTTTATGCCCCCGCGCCGCGCATAGCCCGTCTGCCGGGCCCCATGGGGTCCGGGGCTCGGTGCATCCTACACCGGCTATTTCGAGCAGAGACGTTTTTGTACAGGGACGTTTGTACAGGGGGGGTATTCTCTCAGCAGGAGCCTCAGCCGGCGCGCCTCAATGCTGACGCGAGCACTCCTAAAACGCCGCAGCTTCTCTGCTGACGGCCTGAGATATATCGTGCGATAGAAGGGGATAGGCATAAACGTAAGGAACCGCCTAGCGGGCTTTGAAAGCCTGCTAGGCGGTTCCTTATCTAGAGGTTCCGCTTACTTGGCGTCGTAGATGATGACGTCCAGGGTACGGGGGCCGTGCACACCCTCCACGCGAATCAGCTCGATATCGCTGGTTGCGGAGGGGCCGGAGATCATGGTCACCGGGCGGGTGTAGGTGATACGCTCAATCGCCTCGGGCACCAGCTCCACCACGGTGGAACGCGGGACCACGCAGATGTGGTGGTCGGGCACCAGGGTGATGGCGCGGCGGCCCTCATCGGGGTTGGTGTTCAAGAAGATCGTGCCGGTCTCTGCGCAAGAGACGGTCGAACCGGTCACCACGGCGTCCACGGCGTCCAGTTCCTTCAGGCTCAGGCAACCGGGCTTGAGGGTGCTACCGGAGTCGGTGACGTGCTTACGCTCGGCGGTATCGGCGGGCAGCCACTTCTTCTCCAGGTCCTCGGGCACCACGTAGGTGGACTTCTCACCCAGGCGCTCCGCGATAACCTCGGAGATGTTCTCCGGGGTGGCGAAGAAGACGTTAGCCTTGTAGTCGATCAGACGGCCGACGAGCATGTCGATGGTCTGCTCCTCGGTCAGCTCGCTGACGCGACGGTAGTTACGAACCGGCTCCGGTGCGGGGCCTACGCCCTCGAGAGAGGAGCGGATGCGTGCGAGGATATCTTCCTTAGCAGAGGACATTAGTTGTTCTCCTTAGCTTCGCGGGCTTCCTGAGCAGCCTTAGCGTTTGCAGCCGCTTCAGCTGCCTTACCCTTGTTGGCCTCGATGAGTGCCTGAATATCAACGCGCGGTGCGTTATCGCGTGCCGCGGTCTTGCCCTTCTCCTTCTTCCACCAGTTGCGGAAGGATTCCTTGGGAGGCTCGGGGATGTCACGGTACTCGGTCCAGCCGCCAACGATACCGGGAACAGCGGTAATCTTGTGCTTGCGACCGGCGATGAGGCGGGACATGGGCAGACCGCGCTCCGCGACCGACATCATCTTGCCGGAGGTGAAGAGCTTCTTCGCGCCGAGCATCATGGCGTCCATCTGCGAGAAGGGAGCCTTCTTGTTACCCTCGAACTCGCGAACGGCGTGCTTGGACTCGACATCCTTGGCGCGCAGGTGCACGAGAACCTCGGGGAAGTTAATCTTCACGGGGCAAACCTCGAAGCACGCACCGCAGAGCGAGGATGCGTAGGGCAGCGAGTTGTTGTGCGCAGCCTCGATACCGGAGAGCTGCGGGGACAGAATCGCGCCGATGGGGCCCGGGTAGGTGGAGCCGTAGGCGTGACCGCCGGCGCGCTCGTACACGGGGCACACGTTCATGCAGGCGGAGCAACGGATGCAACGCAGAGCCTGGCGGCCAACCTCGTCGGCCAGAACGGCGGTACGACCGTTGTCGATGAGGATGACGTGCATGTTCTGCGGGCCGTCACCGGGGGTGACGCCGGTCCACATGGAGGTGTAGGGGTTCATGCGCTCACCGGTGGAGGAACGGGGCAGCAGCTGCAGGAAGGCCTCGTAGTCCTGGAAGGTGGGCAGAATCTTCTCGATACCCATGAAGGTAATCAGGGTGTCGGGCAGGGTGAGGCACATACGGCCGTTACCCTCGGACTCCACGATAGTCAGGGTACCGGTCTCGGCGATGCCGAAGTTAGTGCCGGAGACTGCCACGGTGGTGTTCAGGAACTTGTTGCGCAGGCGGTTACGGGATGCCTCTGCCAGTTCTGCCGGCTCATCGGTGATGTCCGGGTTGATACCCTCAATCTCGCGCAGGAAGATGTCGCGAATCTCGCGGCGGTTGCGGTGAATTGCGGGCACCAGAATGTGGGAGGGGCGGTCGTGGCCCAGCTGCACGATTTCCTCGGCGAGGTCGGTCTCGATGGCGTTAATGCCGTTTTCCTCGAGGAACTCGTTCAGACCGGTCTCTGCGGTTGCCATGGACTTGATCTTGATGATTTCGTCCACGCCCTGCTCGCGGATCAGGTCCAGAGCAATCTGGTTTGCCTCGGAGGCGTTGCGGGCCCAGTGCACGTGGCCACCGGCAGCGGTGAAGTTGCGCTCGAACTGCTCGAGCAGCTCGGGGAGGTTTGCCAGAACGTAGTTCTTGACGCCCTCACCGGTGTTGCGCAGCTCCTGCCAGTCGGGCAGCTCTGCGGTGACGCGGGCGCGCTTGTTACGAATCGCGTGGGTCACGAAGCGCAGGTTGGAGCGCAGCTGCTCGTTCTTGAGCTCTTCCTTGGCGTACTTGGGGAAGGGGATTTCTTCGAAAATGTTGCCCTCGCCGTAATGAACGACCTTGGGCATACCAAGCTGAATAGCGGTCATGAGGTCTTGTCTTTCCTTAGGCGATCGAGAGCTCGATGTTCTTCGAGTTAATCTTGAGCGGGTTTTCCTTGGTGGAGGCGAGGATCTCAGCGAAGTGGATGGTCTTCACGTCGGAGCCGCGGCGCGAGAGCGCACCACCGATGTTCATGAGGCAGGAGCAGTCGCCGCCGGTGCAGATGGATGCGCCGGTTGCCTCGACGTTATCGGCCTTGTCGTTGACCATGGCGCCGGAAACATCGGGGTTCTTGAAGGAGAAGGTACCGCCGAAGCCGCAGCACTGGTCCATGCCCTCAATCTGGGTGTACTTGATGCCCTCAACGGTGCGGACCAGGTCCTGCTGACGGGTGCCCAGGCGGAGCAGACGCATACCGTGGCAGGAGCTGTGGTAGGTGACGTGCTCGGGGAAGTAGGAGCCGAGCTGCTCGGCTGCGTTGGTGATGCCGAGGACGTCAATCAGCAGCTGGGAGAGCTCGAAGGTGCGAGAGGCAATCTGCTCGGCCTTCAGAGCCAGGGCCTCGTCGCCGCGGCTGCGGGCTACCATAGCCTGCTGGTCGCGCAGGGAGGCAACGCAGGAGCCCGAGGGGGCAACGGCCACATCCCAGTCCCAGGAGTCGAAGGCCTCGACGTGGTTCTTGATGATTTCGTAGCCGTCGTCGAAGTAACCCGAATTGACGTGCATCTGGGAGCAACAGGTCTGGTTCGGGGGGAAGACAACCTCGTGGCCCAGGCGCTCAAGAATTTCGACGGTGGCGCGAGCTACGCGGGGGTACATGCCGTCAACAATGCACGTAGAGAAGAGTGCAATACGCATGACTTGCCGTCCTTTCCTCTGTATTCAGAGTTTCTCGGTCTCACCGCCTGCGTCTGGGGCAGGCGGAGCATTGTCCTGCGTACTTTGCCGGGCCGTTGGTGGGAAGCCCATAAGCACGAACAGACGGTGCACGCCCCAAGCGGAGGTGGGATGCGGTGGGATCAGAAACCGTGGTGATGTCTTATCTCGTCCTTGTTATTTAACACTGTTACGTTTCTTTTCTCTACTCGGAATAGGGCATACTTTCCTTGTTAAATAAAGGGTTAGGTCATCCTGACTCTAAGATACATTTTCTTACCTTCCGGTATATGTGACCTCATCTCTTCTCGAATCGCGAATCAGAGCATCCCGTCGGGGTACATTTGAACGCTCATCAAACGCAGATATGCAATGTGTGGATTCGCGGGAAATGGGCACAAACCCCCCTTTCTTTCAATGTTTTAGAGGCATTATTTTTCACAAAACCAACAATCAGTGTGCATTTTTCCCGCGTCACATTTGATTCCCTGCCGTACAGAAATGGGTACCCATAGGTCGGTCTCGCGAGTTGTGTGTCAGAACCTGGAATTAACTATCAGCGCCGCAACATAGCGGCAAATTCACAGAAAAATTTCGAGCCCGACCCGCTCGACGGCCTGTAACGAAGTTGCGTGCTTTTGGCGAAACCGCAATACGTCGGGTATGGTTCTATACATGCGATGAATGGTCTGACCACATCCCCCGCGAGAGAACAAAGATCCGTTCGCTCACGCACCATCAAATGGTCAGACCATACACAAGACACACCCTGAACCAAAGGAGTTCCAGTGGAAACTTACACCGCTGTAACCAACGCAGTTGGAGGTAGCCTCGGGCTAAGCGCGCTCGTCGCAACGATCCCCCTCCTCACCTTCTTTGTCATGCTGCTGGGCGTCAAGGCACGCGCCCACTGGTCCGCAATCGTGGCCCTGGTAGCATCCATCCTCGTGGCAGTCCTCGGCTTCCATATGCCCGCAGATCTCGGCGGCCTGAGCGCCGTCCGCGGCGCCATCTACGGCCTGGTCATCTGCTGGGTGATTCTGGGAGCCATCTGGTTCTACCAGATCACCGTTCTCTCCGGTCGATTCGAAGACCTGCGCCGCGTGTTTGACCGCCTCGGCGGCGGCGACCTGCGCATCCAGGCCATCCTGATTGCCTTCTGCTTCGGCGGTCTGCTCGAGGCATTGGCCGGCTTCGGTGCCCCCGTCGCGATTACCGCAACCATGATTCTGGCCCTGGGCGTTAAGCCCCTCAAGGCCGCTATTACCGTTCTGCTCGCTAACACCGCTCCCGTGGCCTTCGGTGCCGTCGCCGTCCCGATTACCACCGCTGGTGACGTCGGCGGCAAGGACGCACACGTTATCGCAACCATCGTTGGTCACCAGGCTCCGTTCCTGGCAATGCTCGTTCCCCTCATCCTGTTGGTCATCCTGGACGGCATGAAGGGCCTGAAGGACGCTTGGCTGCCCGCACTGGTCATCGGCGTTTCCTTCGCTATCGCACAGTGGGTCACCGCTGCTACCCCCGCGTTCAACCTGACCGACGTTGTTGCTTGCATCGTCTCCATGGGCGTTGCCGTGATCTTCCTGCAGTTCTGGAAGCCCCGCGGCGTCGCAGGCGTCCGCGAGCGCTACGGTCTGCCCGCTCAGGCCGAAGAGAAGGAAGCTCTGCCCGCCGTTCGTATCTGGATGGCACTGCTGCCCTACGTCATCGTTGTCGCAATCTTCGGTGTTGCTAACCTGCACGCAGGCCTGAAGGCATGGCTGAAGGGCTTCGTCATCAAGATCGACATTCAGGCTCTGAGCTCCCGCCTCGTCACTGCTAACGGCAAGCCCGTCAAGGACGCCGTCTACAACTTCGCTTGGATGTCCAACCCCGGCACCCTGCTGATCATCTCCGGTCTGGTTGTTGCTGTCGTCTACTTCTTCTTCAACGAGAAGGGCCGCTACGGTTTCAAGTTCCCGGCAATCTTCACCGAGTTCGGTTCCGTCGTCTACCGCATGCGCTGGTCCATCCTGACCATTGCTTCGGTTCTGGCACTGGCATACGTCATGAACTTCTCCGGTCAGACCATCGCTATGGGTACCTTCCTGGCTGGTCTGGGCACCGTCTACGCAGTGCTGGCTCCGGCCCTGGGCTGGATCGGTACCGCTGTGACCGGTTCGGACACCAGCGCGAACGCACTGTTCTCCAAGCTGCAGGTGTCTGCTGCTGAGAACCTGCAGCACGCAGGTATCCACGGTGCAACCCCCGAGCTCATGCTGGCTGCTAACACCACCGGTGGTGTGGTCGGTAAGATGATCTCCCCGCAGTCGCTGGCTATTGCAGCTACCTCCGTGGACATGGAAGGCAAGGAATCCGACATCCTCAAGGCTGTCCTCCCCTGGTCCTTCGCAATGCTCGTGGTCGTCTGCATCCTGGTCTTCCTGCAGACCAACGTTCTGTCCTTCCTGGTTCCCTAATCTGAGGCTCACCCCTTAGAGAGTTCTTGAGGTGAAAGCCTCAAGGACCATAGGACATTCGCCCCGGTTTGACCGGAGGCCACAGCGGGGCGGCGTACCTTTTCCGGTATCGCCGCCCCGCTTTCTTTGTCCCTCGGCTTCCCTTCACTTCGCTTCAGCCGCTCGGAGCTTCCGCTCTTCCATACTCCCCCTCGTTATTAGGAGATTTCATGCCGCAGACTTCTCAGGATGGCCTTCGGCCCGGTGCCTCCCCATCCGATGCGACAGCGTCCGAGCCGGTTCAGCCTGCGCGGCTCCACGCTCACGAACCAATCCTGAAGGACCGCAGCTACAGCATCGTTCTGGAGACTTTTGAGCGTCGTCTGCGTCTGGGTGAGCTACGCGTGGGCGATAAGCTCCCCTCCGAGCGTGAGCTGGCGGCGCGGTACGGCATTTCCCGCCCCTCGGTGCGTGAGGGGCTGCGGGTTCTAAATGCGCTGGGTCTGATTCGCTCGAGCACGGGTTCGGGCCCGAAGTCGGGTGCGATTATCATTTCGGAGCCGTCGGATGCGCTCAGCTGGGCGCTGCGCATGCACATTGCGACCCGTAGCCTGCCGGTGAAGGACGTTGTCTCAACCCGCCTGCTGTTGGAGGGCCCGGCGGCGCGTGCGGCGGCGACTGCACCGGATTCCCCGGAGCGTGAGGCGGCGTTGGAGCGGGCGCGCGTGCACCTTACGGAGATGGATGAGCAGATTAGTGATGAGCGTTTCCATTTCTGCGATACGCGTTTTCACTATGAACTGTCGAAGCTCGGCGGCAATATTGTGCTTGATACGGTGATTGACTCTCTGCACATGGCGACGATGAGTTATGTGCAGGAGGCGGTTCCTTTCCTGAAGGATTGGGAGGCGGTCAAGCGCACGTTGCAGCAGCAGCATTACGGCATTATTGAGGCGATCACTTCTCACGATGAGCAGGCGGCCTATGAGCGGGTGTGCGAGCACATTACGTGGTTCTATTCGCTGTCTGACAGGGCTGCGGAGGAGCGGGCACGGCAACATCCGGCGCGGGATATTCTGCACGAGGATTTGTGCCACGAAGGTGTACACGATGAAGACGCTCACGACGGCTAGACTTTGCCCCTCAACCCCATAAACCCACATAGCTAAAGGGCGGTGCCCCGGAAGATTGACCTTCCGGGGCACCGCCCTTTCACTATCTCAAAGACTTATTCAGCCCGAAAAATTGAGTTTAGAACTTCGTGCCGGTCAGACGCTCATACGCCTCAACGTAACGGGCACGAGTCTTCTCCACAACCTCCTCAGGCAGGTGCGGCACGTTATCCGAACCGTCCCAACCCGCCTCCGGCGAACGCAGCCAGTCACGCACATACTGCTTATCGAAGCTCGGCTGCGCACGGCCCGGCTCGTACTGGGTCGCATCCCAGAAACGCGAAGAGTCCGGGGTCAGCACCTCATCACCCAGGGTGATCTCGCCGCGGTACGAATCGGTACCGAACTCCATCTTGGTATCCGCCAGAATAATGCCCTGCTCGCGAGCAATCTTCTCCGCAGTGGTGTACAGGCTCAGGCTCAGCTCCTCCAGGCGCTCACCCACCGGCTGCCCCACCTCAGCGTACAGCTCCTCACGGGTCACCAGCTCATCATGCTCACCCACCTCAGCCTTACCGGTCGGAGTGAAAATCGGGGTGTCCAGGCGGGAACCATCCACCAGACCCGCAGGCAGCTTCACACCAGCAATCTCACCGGTCTCGTTATACGCCGCCAAGCCCGAACCAGTCAGGTAACCGCGCACAATGCACTCCACCGGGAACATATTCAGGGAGCGGCAAATCATCGCGCGACCAGCCACAACATCCGGAACATCGGTGGACAGCACGTGGTTCGGGACCTGCTTGAGCTGCTCAAACCACCACAGGGACATCTGAGTCAGAATCTTGCCCTTATCCGGGATCTCGGTGGGCAGAATACGGTCAAAAGCGCTAATACGGTCCGAAGCAACAACCATGACCGAACCGGCACGCAGCTCAGCGTCATCATTGACGGTCAAGCCGGTAGCGTCAAAACGTTCCTCATTCGGAACGTACAGGTCGCGGACCTTACCGGAATAAATGTGAGTCCAGCCAGGGATTTCCAGGGGGTTAGAACGAGAAGTCATGAGAATTTCTCCTGATGAGGTGGTGTGATGTGGATGCAAAAAGTCTGTGTAATTACAATACCGCGACAGGCACGGCTCCCGATAGTGCCAAGCAGTCATCAATACGGCACAATCTTGAGGTAAAGAAGCGACCGGCTCCCCCACCCTTAAGCGGGGAAGCCGGTCACCTTAGGTTTTAGTCGCGCGGGGCGGGAATGTGGATACGGTTCTCCACAGCCTTCAGCGCAATGTCGGTACGGTACTGCGCGCCAGCCCAGGAGATAGTGCGAACACCCTCGTAGGCGGCATTACGGGCGGCTGCCAGGTCGTCGCCGAGAGCAACAACAGCCAGCACACGACCGCCAGCAGTCAGCACACCCTCCTCGGATGCGACGGTGCCCGCGTGAATCACGTGCACACCCTCCAGGGCATTCGCCTCGTCCAGGCCGGAGATGACGTCACCCTTACGGGGAGTGTCCGGGTAGTTCTCGGCAGCCATGACTACGTCTACCGCGGTGCGGGGATCCCAGTCCAGCTCGGTACCCTCAGAAATTTCACCGCGAGCAGCCGCACGCAGCAGCTGGCCCAGCGGGGTGCGCAGGCGCGCCAGAACCGCCTGGGTTTCGGGGTCGCCAAAGCGGGCGTTGAACTCGATGACGCGCACGCCGCGGTTGGTCACAGCCAGGCCGCAGAAGAGCACACCCACGAACGGGGTGCCGCGCTCAGCCATACGGGCCACGGTCGGGCGGGCCACCTTTTCCACGACCTCCTGCACGAAGCCCTCGGGCAGCCAGGGAAGCGGGGTGTAGGCGCCCATACCGCCGGTGTTCGGGCCCTCGTCGTTGTCGAAGATGCGCTTGAAGTCCTGGGCGGGAGAGAGCGGCAGAACGTTCTTACCGTCGGAGATGACGAAGAGGGACACCTCGGGGCCGTCCAGGTACTCCTCGATGACCACGGATCCGCCAGCCTCAAAGCAGGCACGCGCGTGCTCAACCGCTACGGCGCGGTCCTCGGTCACCACGACGCCCTTACCTGCAGCCAGGCCATCGTCCTTCACCACGTAGGGGGAGCCGAACTCGTCCAAAGCGGCCTCAGCCTCGGGGAGGGTGTGCGCCTCGTGGGCGCGCGCGGTCGGCACGGAAGCCTCTTCCATGACCTTTTTCGCGAAGGCCTTGGAGCCCTCCAGCTGAGCGGCAGCTGCAGAGGGGCCGAAAACATCAAAACCCGCCTCACGCAGTGCATCGGAGACACCTGCGACGAGGGGCGCCTCCGGGCCAATAACGACCAGGTCGGCGTTCAGTTCGCGTGCCAGGGCGGTTGCCTGGGCGGGGTCATTCGCATCAATTGCGTGGACGGGAACATCCTGGGCAATGCCGGCGTTGCCGGGGGCGCTGTGCACCTCGGTTACCTCAGGGTCGCGCAGAAGCGCTCGAATAATTGCGTGTTCGCGGCCGCCGGGGCCCAGTACCAAAACCTTCATGCTATTCAGGGTACCCGCTATCACTCTAAAAATGTGAGCTGGGCTCACTAAAAATGCGGCTCTTCTCATGTAACGGCACATTCGCAAGAATGAGCGCTAGAGAAGAGCCGCACAGCTCGGCAGGTGATGCTACCGAATCAAGCTAAAGCCTTAGATGAGGGCGGTAATAGCAGCCAGGCCACCGAAGACAATACCGGGAGCGTTCGCGATGATAATCGGGATGTCCTTCTTGGGGCGCCACAGACCGTACAGAACCCACAGGGTGCAGTTCACGGCAGCAACCAGAGGCTGAATCCAGTCACCCTTGTGACCGTTCAGGTTACCGATAATCTGCGGGAAGTAGAACACATACATGAGCACAGCGGTCACAGAAGCAACGCGAGCCAGGATGGGGAAGAACTTTGCGTGGAATTCAGAATCCGCGCTCACACCACCCTTGGGGGAGACGTTCTGTGCGGAGGTAGTTGCGGAGGTGTTGTTCTGCTCTGCCATGGATGTACTCCTTTACATGGTTTGCCGCTCACCGTTCAAGAGTAAGTTGAGGGGGTGAGGGGCACTAAGGATGCATACTCGTACCGGGCCACGCCTAACTAGTTGCGCCTAGACGTGGGGACCCGGGGGTGCATCATTTGCGTACTGAATACATTACGCCCGTTCTCAGACTGCATATCGGGGCATGTCAGAGATGATGAACCGTGGATACACTCACAGCTCATCGACTGACGGGGTGGGTTTTGCCCATCTGCCGCTGCCTTGGTCATCGCCGTATTTATGAGGCGGTACGTCGAGGCGCCGGAATGGTTCGTCGGGCGTCGATCGCGGTCGGTCCTATGCGGTGCTGGGTTCTTTGATTCGTGCGGGCGGTGCCTCGCTCACGTACCTTGGTCTTACCCATTGCGCTTGAGCACCCTTCAATTATAAAAATGAGTTACTCATAAATTCAACCCATTGTGGGCGTGAATCTATTCACACGTCCCTCCCTCATCTGCACCAGCCCCGCTCTCGCCCCCGCACCACTGTGCACGAATAGGGTCAAGCCGCACGCCCCGTTTAAACTAGAAGAATGACCAACAGCACCACCCCACAGGCAACCACTCACACCACCGACCACAGCAGCGCCTTCGACGTAGAACTCGCACAGCTCACCCGCAACGACCTAGTCGAAGCCACCTACCGCGGACGCCTCGTCGTCCTCTCTCCCGAGGGAGAAGTCGCCCTGAGCCTCGGCGACGCCCGCAAGCCTTTCTTCTTGCGCTCGGCGCTCAAGCCACTGCAGGCCATCGGCTCCCTTAAGGCCGGAGCACCCCTGCGCGGCTCCCAGGTCGCCATCGCCTGCGGCTCGCACCGCGGCACCTTCGAGCAGATGCGCGCCGTGCAGGACGTACTCACCCAGGGCAGCACCGAAACCAACCCGCTCACCCCGGCGAACCTGGCGCTCAAGCCCTCCTACCCCTCCGACTCACAGGCGTACAAGGCCATGATTCAGGCCAACCTGGCGCGTACTCCCCTGGCGCATCCCTGCTCCGGCAAGCACGCCGCTTTCCTCTGGGCCTGCACCGCCAAGCTGGAACGCGGCGAGCTCGAGGCAGGCTCGCAGAATTGGACCCTCCACAACTACCTCGACCCCGCCCACCCGCTACAGCAGGTCATTACCGAAGAAATTGAGGCCTTCGCGGGCGAGCCCGTAGCCGCCATCGGCGTTGATGGATGCGGTGCGCCGGTTCACGCGCTCTCGCTGCTGGGTGCCGCACGCGCCTACTCGACCCTGGGCTCGGCAATCCGTAACCTGGGGGCGGATGCGCGCGCCTCCACGGTCGCCACCGCCATGGTGGACTACCCTGAGCTGATTCAGGCACCCGGCTCCCCCGACACCGTGCTCAGTGAAGAACTCGACGCAATCGTCAAGGGCGGCGCGGAGGGCGTACTCTGCATCGGTCTGCGTTCGGGCGCCTCAGTAGCGGTCAAGATGAGCGATGGCACCCATCGCGCAATCTACGCCGTGGCCCTGCGAGCGCTGGCCGCCTGCGGATACCTGAGCGTCGAGGAGTGCGAGCGCCTGCTGCCGCTCGTGGTGCGCCCGGTGACCGGCGGCTACGCGGACGGTCGGCCGGTTGAGGTCGGCGAGATTCGCGTGCACGAGGAGCTCTTGGCTGAAGCTCCGGAGGAAAAGTAGCCGTGGCCATTCGACGCAAAACGAGCGAGGAGGCGGGCATGGCGGCGGTCCGCGAGGTGCGCGCACTCTTCGATTCCTCTAATTCCGAGCCTTCCGAAGCCGTCCCCGTGCCCACTGAAATAGAACAGGCGTTCGCGGCACTCCCCCGCTCCGTGCGCGCAACCTTCGTGCGTTTTACCCTCGAAGAGCTGGCCACCCTAGCCCCCGGCAATAGCGTGGAGGTGCGCGTGCCCCCGCTGGGAGTCACCCAGTGCGTGGCCGGCCCCCGCCACACGCGAGGTACCCCGCCCTCGGTCGTAGAGACCTCACCGACTGTCTGGGCGGCGCTCGTGCTGGGCGCCTGCCCGTGGGATCGCGCCGTGGCAGCCGGTGCGCTCGATGCCTCCGGCGAACGCAGCAACCTCTCCGGTCTGTTACCGCTCTTCTAGGCTCGCGTTCGTTCCCGCTAATCCGCGCGGTTTTTACCCGGCTTCCGTGGGGCGAGTTGAGATGTCCATACCGGGGTATTTAGCGTATCCTTCACCACATCCACACCGAAACCCGGTACACTTTTAAGGGTCTGGTGTATGCCATCGCACATACAGGCAGGTACGAGCGCAGAAACACACATCCGTCTCGCACCCGCGCAGACGCATCCGCAGTCCCAACGTCGAAAAGAAGTGACTTGATTCGCCCCGACGGAAAACTCACTCACGACCTCGATCCGATTGACCACGGCCCCAAGGACGCCTGCGGCGTCTTCGGCGTCTGGGCTCCCGGCGAGGACGTGGCAAAGCTAACCTACTACGGCCTATACGCGCTTCAGCACCGCGGCCAAGAATCCGCAGGTATCGCAACCAGTAACGGCAAGCGCATCCACGTGTACAAGGACATGGGCCTCGTCTCCCAGGTCTTTGACGAAGCAACGCTCAGCTCCATGCCCGGTGACCACGCTATCGGCCACGCCCGATACTCCACCACCGGCGCGTCCCACTGGGCTAACGCGCAGCCGACCCTCGGCACCACCCCGCACGGCACGCTCTGCCTGGCCCACAACGGTAACCTCACCAACTCTGCAGACCTCTACGAGCGTGTGCTCGAGAAGAACGGCGGCAAGCCGCCCAAGCACGGCGAGCTGGCACAGGGTAACACCACCGACACCGCACTGATTACCGCGCTGCTGGCGGAGCACGACTTCAGTTCCCTCGAAGAGGCAGCCCTCGACCTGCTGCCGACCCTGCGCGGCGCTTTCTGCCTCACCTTCATGGATGAGCACACCCTCTACGCCGCACGCGACCCCCAGGGCGTTCGCCCGCTCGTGCTCGGTCGCTTGGAGCGCGGTTGGGTTGTTGCCTCCGAGACCGCGGCCCTCGACATCGTTGGTGCCTCCTTCGTTCGCGAAGTTGAGCCCGGCGAGTTTATCACTATTGATGAAAACGGCCTGCGCTCCCAGCGCTTCGCGGAGGCCAAGCCCGCCGGTTGCGTCTTCGAGTACGTTTACCTCGCCCGCCCTGACACCTCCATCGCCGGCCGTAGCGTCTACGAATCCCGCGTTGAGATGGGCCGTCAGCTGGCCCGCGAGCACGCGGTTGAGGCCGACCTGGTCATGCCCACCCCCGAATCCGGTGTTCCCGCCGCAATTGGTTACGCCGAAGAATCCGGCATTCCCTACGGCAACGGCCTGGTCAAGAACGCGTACGTGGGCCGAACCTTCATCCAGCCCTCGCAGACCATCCGTCAGCTCGGCATCCGTCTGAAGCTCAACCCGCTCAAGTCCGTCGTGGCGGGCAAGCGCCTTATCGTCATCGACGATTCCATCGTTCGCGGTAACACCCAGCGCGCCCTCGTGCGTATGCTCCGTGAGGCCGGCGCGAAGGAAGTGCACGTGCGCATCTCCTCGCCGCCCGTGAAGTGGCCCTGCTTCTACGGCATCGACTTCGCCTCCCGCGCCGAGCTGATTGCGAACGGCCTGTCGGTGGATGAGATTGCCTCCTCCCTCGGCGCCGACTCGCTCGGCTTCATTTCCGAGGAAGGCATGATGGCCGCCACCGAGCAGCCCGCCGAGAACATGTGTACCGCCTGCTTCACCGGCAAGTACCCCATCGAGCTGCCCAGCGAAGAGCGCCGAGGCAAGTCCCTCTTCGATTCCGAGGAGAAGGGCAAGGGTGGCCCGCTGGCCGGTAAGGCCGCCGAGGTGACCGTCGAGCGCGCAGTCCCGGCCAAGCCCGAACACGCCGAGGCTGTTTCGATTGACACCCGCGAAGGCACCGAAACCCTCGAGACGAAGTTCGACCCCTCTACCGTAAAGATCTCCGATGACGACGCCGGCATGGGCATGTGCAACCCCGGCCCCGACGCCGATCTCGAGGGCCTGCTGACCGAGGCGGACCGCACTCCCGCCAACTCCTCCGCCACCACTACCCCGAAGGAATCCTAATGAGCGAGAACCCCACCACCGTAACCTACGCGAGCGCAGGTGTTGACGTTGAGGCCGGCGATCGCGCCGTCGAGCTGATGAAGGACGCCATCAAGGCAACCCACGACTCCTCCGTTGTTGGCGGCGTGGGCGGCTTCGCGGGCCTGTACGACGTCTCCGAGCTCGTCAAGTACCGCAAGCCCTACCTGGCCACCTCCACCGACGGCGTGGGCACCAAGGTCGCCATTGCTCAGGCCCTGGATATTCACGACACCATCGGCTACGACCTGGTTGGCATGGTTGTGGACGATATCGTGGTCTGCGGCGCCAAGCCCCTGTTCATGACCGACTACATTGCCACCGGCAAGGTCGTTCCCGAGCGCATCGCCGATATCGTGCGCGGTATCGCTGGCGCATGTGCACAGGCCGGTACCGCCCTGGTTGGCGGCGAGACCGCCGAGCACCCCGGACTGCTGGCCGAGGACGAGTATGATGTCGCCGGTGCCGCAACCGGTCTAGTTGAAGCGGACGAGCTGCTCGGCCCGGACCGCGTGCGCGAGGGTGACGTGCTGATTGCCATGGCCTCCTCCGGTATTCACTCCAACGGCTACTCCCTGGTCCGCAAGGTCCTGAACGTGGCCGGCTGGGGCCTGGAGCGCCAGGTGGACGAGCTGGGTCGCACCATCGGTGAGGAGCTACTCGAGCCCACCCGCGTGTACGCGGCAGACTGCCTGGATCTGGCGGCTGCCTTCCCCGTCAACGGCGAGGACGGCACCACCGGTAGCGGTGTGCGTGGCTTCTCTCACGTGACCGGTGGCGGCCTGGCTGCTAACCTGGCACGCGTGCTGCCCCAGGGCCTAGAGGGTCGCGTGGACCGCTCCACCTGGCAGATTCCCGCCATCTTCTCCCTGATTGGTTCGCTGGGCAACGTGCCGCTGGCCGACCTGGAGCGCACCCTGAACCTGGGCGTGGGCATGATCGCCATCGTTGACCCCTCCGTGGCTGAGGCAGCTACCAAGCGTCTGAACGACCGCGGTATCCCCGCCTGGATCATGGGCGACGTTGTGGCTGCCGGTGACCCCGAGCCCAATAGCGCCGACTACATTCAGGGCGCTAAGGGCGTGGACGGCGGCGCGGTTCGCCTGCTGGGTTCATACGCTTCCTAACGTACTTGAGCGGTCATGAGACCGTACCAGAGGGCCGGGGTGGCTCCACTCGTGTGGGACCGTCCCGGCCCTCTGCGTGCCGGATTATCGTGGGCTTCGGTTATTCCGCCATTTTGGCTTCTCCGTGGATTCCCTTTCTCCACTTTCATGACACTCTTAGTTTTAATTCACGTTCTTTTAATTCTCTTTATTTTAATGACAAGAACATTTTCTCTGCATTAAAGTGCTTACACTATAGTGCTAATAAGCGCCCGGGTTCGAATCGGGACTACACCACCCACCTGTTGAGCACTTAACTTTCAACCTTAAGCTTCAGAATTCCTTCAGCCGCGGGCAGGCTATTCCATCCCACAAGGAAAAATTCACATCTTTAATATAAAAAATATAGTTGAGATATACCTCAATCTCTTCTTTAGGTGATAGCTTAATGAGGTACCTTTATACGCCATCCAAAAGATATGCGCGATTCCATGCTTCTTAGCGTATCGACGGAAAATCTTTTCCTGCGTTCCTCGGTTTACGTCGCTTAGCAATACCTAACCGTAGACGAAAAACGCAGGACGGCTCCGGTACACACCACACTATCCGCATACTCTCAACTCATCAGGAGATTTCTCATGAAGCTCCACTGGCCCGTGCCCTCAGCCGTCCACTCCACAGCGTCACACAGAGCCAACCACCCCACCGTCATGAAACCCTTCCGCGCAGGCCTCGCCCTGCTGGCCACAGGCTCCCTCATCTTCGGCGGCAACCTTCCTGCAGCCCTTGCGCAGGCGCCCCACGAGGATGCCACCCAGGCCGACCAGGCCGAGGCTGCCGCTCCCGCTTCCCCCTTTAGCGTTCCCACCAACGCGGGATCGCCCCAGGGTGCTCCGCGAAGTGCTGCTCCCGGTTCCCTTCCCCAGCAGAAGTTTGATCAGTTCATCGTCACCTACACCGACGATGCAAAGCAACGAGCCGAGGAGCGTAGCGGAGACGCCGAGGTGGCCGGAGGAGTAACCCCCGGTGACCTGGACAGCGGCATCCAGCAGACCATCGACTCCTCCGCGGCTTCCCTCGAAACCAGCGGCGGGGTTGTCCGCACCACCACCTCCAACGACGCAATTGTCCAGACCTCCAAGAAGCTGGATAAGCAGCAGGCCCAGGAGTTCATGGACCGTTTGGCATCCAACCCCAACGTGGCCTCTGTGGAGCCCGACTACGTCAACTACCCGGCGGTCGAAAGCACCTTCGTCTTCAACGACCCCCTGTATTCCAAGCAGTGGAACCTCACCAACCCCACGGTCGGCATCGGCAACACCGGCAACGCGCGCCTGTATCGCGGCCTGAAGACGACCGTTGCGGTGATTGATACCGGTTACACCCGCCACCCAGAGCTCATCCACTCTCTAGTGCCGGGTTACGACTTCATTAGCAATCCGGTGAGCGGCCGCGACGGCAATGGCCGCGACGCCGACCCCACTGACGAGGGCGATCAGGCTCCCTTCAACCTCTGCGGCGACATGCAGGACGCGCAGATTTCAACCTGGCACGGCACGCACGTTGCTGGCATCATCGCCGCACGCGGCCAGAACCGCCAGGGTATTGCGGGTGTCTCTGACTTGGCCGCCATCCAGCCGATTCGCGTGCTCGGTCGATGCGGTGGCCAGACCTCGGACATCGCCGACGCCATCATGTGGGCGGCGGGCGGTCACATCAACGGCGTTCCCGACAATAAGCATCCCGCACAGATTATCAACCTGTCCCTGGGCGGCGTTCGAGCATGCCCCAACGCCTACCAGAAGGCCATTAATTTCGCGCTCTCTAGGGGCGCTATCGTGGTCGCAGCCGCCGGCAACGCCGGGATTGATGCCTCGCAATTTGCTCCGGCCAATTGCAAGGGCGTCATCGCGGTGGGTAACAGCACCAAGAATGGCACCCGCGCATCGGACTCGAACTACGGCAAGACCGTTACCGTCTCTGCCCCGGGTACCGATATCCTCTCTCTGGGTATTGACAGCATCAACCGCCCCAACGGCAAGTACAACTACGTCTACAGGAGCGGCACCTCCATGGCGGCACCGCACGTGTCCGGTATCCTGGCTCAGCAGTTTGTGAACGGCGCAAACGTCAGCCGCCAGAAGGTCTACAGCTCCGCTTTCAACGCCGCGGCCAACCCGATTAAGTGCGACAAGGGCTACTGCGGACGCGGTATCATCAGCAGCCGTAAGATTGCTCAGTACGTAGGCAACCTGGACGCGCAGGGCAAGATGTCCTTTAGCCGCCCGCGCACCATTTACACCTCCAGGGTAATTACCTCCGCCCACCGCACGGCCCTGTCCGATATTGATGCACAGGACACCTCCGTTGAGGTTCAGGGCGGGCAGGCCCCGGATAGCGCCGAAGAGCCAGCTACGATGACCAACGATAACGCAGAGGCCATCAACCCCGATGCCGTCTCGGCCGACGCGGATTCCTCCGAGGAATCCGGCACCCAGTCGCAGGAGGCGAACGACCTGAGCGACGACGGGGACTCCCAGCAGGATGGGGACTACACGATGACTTCCCCCGTGCAGAAGCCCCGTGAGGCCGGCGAGCTCACCCTGGTGAGCTAAGCCCCCCCCCACATCGGGCGGGCTCTACCTTCTGGACAAGCACTTTAAGCGCCTAATCCCGTAAGCCCGGTTGGGCATCAGGCGGGGCTCGGTGAAGGATCCTTCACCGAGCCCCGCCTTTGCCGTTCCCAACCTAACACCCCGCGCTCTCGGTGCTCTCGGTCCCCTCATGCCACGACCCATCAGGTGGTGTTCATGCACTACCCGGCGGAATGGTGCTTGCGATAATGCGATACTTTATTCCTAAAATATCAATTCTGCTATGCAACTATTTATGCCGGGCTGAGGAATATCTAAATCTTTACTTTAATCTCTCAATATTGTCTTGACTAGGCAATTCTTTATTTTTATCCCAAAATCAAAAAAATACATTAGCTGTGCCACATTCCCGGTTTTTTGGAGCTTTACCATGAGGGAAAGGTGCTAGGATAGCAATATCTCACCGCATAAACCACTTCCGAAATAAACTCCTCCAGGGGCCTAGAAAACATTGCACATTAATGCAGTAATGTGCATTTTTCTTTCCGTTACCGCACTGCCAACGCGGCACACAAAGAAATATAAATGTTTTCCGAAAAGTGCATTTATGTGAGTGGGTCATCCTCACCAACTGCCGCTTCCGGCACTCACATATGCAAAGGACCCCGATGTCTTTTACCACTCATCCCTCCTCGCGCCGCATCGCACGCGTCGCACTGAGCATGGGAACCGCCGCAGCACTCGTGGCCTCCCTGGGCGCACCCGCAACCTTCGCGGCTCCCGCGCAAGCCAACAGCACCGAACGTGCTAAGGCGCACACAACCATCTCCTCCCTCAGCTCCGAGCAGCAGAAGGCAGGCTTCAACCGCTTCGTCATCACCTACACCGATAGCGCGCTGAACGCCGGCGACATCAACTGGGCAAGCCCCGCAGGCACCCAGGTTGCCACCTGGAGCGACTCCCTCTACCAGGGCCTCACCTCCGAGGTGAAGAGCGTCGACGACCTCTTCAAAATCAAAACCAACTACGTGCGCACCACCGCCCAGAAGGCAACCGTGGTGACCGTCTCCTCCAAGCTCACCGCAGAGCAGGCGGAGAAGTACATGGCGGCGCTGAGCTCCAACGCCTCCGTCGCCTCCGTCGAGCCCGACCTGATGCGCCGCTCCAGCGCGCGCCGCCAGGCCACCAGCACCCTGGCCAAGGCCGCAAGCGCTTCGAAGACCCAGGCTGCCGTTACCCCGAACGACACCCTGTACCCCCAGCAGTGGAACCTGCATGATGCCAAGGGCATCTCCACTCCCGAGGCCTGGGCCACCACCCAGGGCTCCGGCGTGACCGTTGCTGTGATTGACTCCGGCATCGTCAAGCACCCGGACCTCGACGCGAACGTTCTGCCCGGCTACGACTTCATCACCGAGCCCTCCATCGCCCGTGACGGCAACGGCCGCGACGCCGACCCCACCGACCAGGGCAACTGGGAAGAAGCAGGCGTCTGCGCCGCTGACTCTGAGGCAAGCGAGTCGAACTGGCACGGCACCCACGTTGCCGGTTCCATCGCCGCAATTATGAACAACAAGCGCGGCATCGCGGGCGTGGCTCCCAACGCCAAGATTCTGCCCCTGCGCGCCCTGGGCATGTGCGGTGGCTACGACTCCGATATCGCGGATGCCATGGTGTGGGCCGCGGGCGGCACCGTTGAAGGCGTGCCCGCCAACACCCACCCCGCCCAGATCATCAACCTCTCCCTCGGTGGCGAGGGTACTTGCCCCGCGACCTACTCCAAGGCCATTGCCGAGGTGAATAAGCGTGGTGCCATTCTGGTGGTTGCCGCCGGTAACGACAATCAGGACACCTCCAAGATTGCCCCCGCAAACTGCGGCGGTTCGATTGTGGTTGGCTCCACGAATCAGAAGGGTCAGCGCAGCGATTTCTCCAACTACGGCAAGATCGTTGATGTGAGCGCCCCCGGCGACGGCATCATGTCTACCGTGGACCTCGGCACCACCGTATCCACCGGTGCCGGCTACACCGAGTACGATGGCACCTCCATGGCGGCTCCCCAGGTGGCCGGCATCATCGCCCTGATGAAGTCCGTGGATCCCTCGCTGACCGCTGATCGTGCAAAGCAGGTTCTCAAGCAGAGCGCAAAGCCGCTGACCTGCGATGTGAACGCATGCGGTGCGGGCATCGCGAACGCCGCGAGCGCTCTGGAGGTCCTGCAGGGTAAGAACGCTACCCCGGCGCACCCCAAGCCCAAGCGTGCACCGAAGTACCCGACCCGTGCGGCTCGCACCGGTTACGTGACCAACCCGACCACGAATCACAACCCGCCGTTCCTGATTACCCCGCACGGCCTGATTCCCGGTCAGTAATTCGGTGAGCTCTCACCCCTTAGTCTTCCGGTGGCGTTAGCCGCGGGAAACCTCAAAGAATGACAATCGCAAAGCCCCCGCCGGGTACGTCCCGGTGGGGGCTTTGCGTGAACAGAACACCGCACGCATCGGGTGCGGTTTGATATCTCCCGGCCGTCCTCACGACTAACGAGCGGGAGAGGCTGAGGGCTCGAACGGTAATCCGTCCAGCGCCGGTTGGCTACCGAAACGGGCCAACCGGTCTAGGTGGACCGGGTGCGCGAGCCGCGCAGGCCGGCAGCTTCCAGTCGAGCCGATTCGTAGCTGAGGGCGCGCAGACCAGAAGGAGACACTCCGCCGGAGCGTAGAACCGCAGGCGCCTGTTTCCGGGCCGCACCCGGGTACGAGCCACCGTGAGCCTGATTCTGTGCCCGGCACGCGGGGATCCGGGTGGAGTCGGCCTTCCGCGTGCCGGATTCTTGCGAGGGCTTATCCGCGAACACCCAGCGGCGCTGAACCGCAAAGCTCACCGGAATCAGGATGAGCTCGGTCAGGATCTTGGCGACCAGCAGGGATGCGCCCAGGCCGGTCAAAGCTTCCATCAGGGCCGCGTTGGCGGCGAGGATGCACACCGCCAGCGTCGCGTATCGCGCCAGCGAGGAGGAGGTCGAGGGCCGCGAGCCCCCGTCATGCATAATTATGCGATTGACGGTGAAGTTCGTCAGCGCCGAGATGACGCGGGCACCGATTACGGCTGCCAGCAGCGGAACACCCATGCCCACCAGGACGAAGAGGGCGATAGCGTCCACCAGGAAGCCAGTCAGGAAAGACGACGCCAGGAAGGCAAGCAGGGGCGCGTAGATGAGCGCCGAGTCCTGCAGCGGCCTGAAGTGGCTGGTCGGGTTGCCCGGCTCGTACACCTTGACGATGGGTACCTGCACCAGCTCCACCTCGGTGCGCGTGGCGCGCAGCAGCATGGAGAACTCGTACTCGTACTTATCACCCGGAATCTGTAGCAGCCAGTCCAGAATCTGCGGGGTAAAGGCACGCAACCCGGTCTGCGTATTGGCCACGTGCTTTCCGGTGGCTAGGGCGAAGAACCCAACGGTTGCGCTATTGCCGACCTTTGAGCGCAGCGGAACCCTGGTGCCTTCCTCACCCGCATCCGGGTCGGGTAGGGTGCGCACACCCAGGACGATGGCCCGCTGTCCGGAGGCGGCCAGGCTCTCGGCGCGCACACCCACTCGGAAGATATCTTGGGGTAGGTGCTGGCCGTCCGCATCCGCGGTCACGAGAATTTCGCCGGGGCGATTGGTCTGTGCCCACTCGATGCCGGTACGCAGGGCCGCGCCCTTGCCTCGGTTGACGGTATGGGTCCGAACGATGGCTCCATCCAGGTGTAGCTCGGCAAAAATTGGCGCATAGGTGCTGCCGGATCCATCGTCAATCACGAGGATCTCTGCGCTCGCGTCTTGCGCCTTTAGAGCGTGCGCAAGACGGACAAGAGACTGGTCAGGCTTATATGCGGGAATTAGAATAATCATGATGCGCTCCCGGCAATGTAGAGAATGTCACTGGTTCCACGCTCCTTCGTGCCACCCTGGGGGCGGTTGACCAGCTGGTTGTTGAAGACCATGGCGGAGGAGCCACCACCGTCCAGGTTGTAGGCGCTCACGCAGCCCAGGTCCTTGAACATCTGCGCGAACTCGGTCATGGTTACGCCGCGCGAATAGTTGGTGGAACGGCCATCGACCACGATGAAGACCAGGTGGTTGGCGCCGAGCACACCCACACCGGTTCGCGGCTGGTTACCCTGAATCGAGTGGTTACCGAAGTTGGTGTCCACCTCAACGCTGTCGATGCCATCCACGATGGCGGAATCCTTCACCAGGGCCGGGCCGAAGGAGAGGGTGTTCCACACGCCCTCGTTGACGAGGGTCTGGGCGTTGGTTGCGGTTTCGTCGTAGAGCTTGACGGAGCCGTCGCGGTAGAAGGCGAGGCCTTCACGTGCACCGGAGTCCCGGTAGACAACACCGTTTCGGATCACGATGCCGGTGGTACGGAAGCCGTAGTAGTCGCCGTTAATGGCCCAGATACCGTTGTGCTCCGAGGCGATATTCGAGGGGGTATCAATGATGTTCTGGCCGAACTTGTTGTTCGCGAAGGCGCTACGCAGCAGGGTCGCGTTATCGAGCTTGATGTCCGCGACGAAGGAAACAACCGCGTCGGAGCCGCTACCGGTGGTGGTGGAGGTGATGGTAATCGAGCCTTCGTTAGCGGTGAGGCTCTGGCCATCGATTTTCACCCCGGTCAGTTCGCTAGGGCTTGCGGTGGCGGAGCCGGATGCCGAGGCGTTCGCCTGGGCTGCGGCCGCCTCGTAGGCGGTGGTATCTTCGATCTCGGTGTGCTCTGCCAGGTAGCGGTTGTAGGCCCAGCCCGCGCCGCCGCCGACAACGGCGAGCGCGCCGAGGCCGCCTCCGATAAAGATACGGCGGGTGAGCTTCTTCTTGGCGAGCTTCTGTTCTACTGCGGCTTGCTCTGCGGCGGTTTGTTCTGCCGCGGCCTGGGTGGTCTGGTTGCTGTTCTGAGTCATGTTCTGTTCGTTATTCATGACTCTAGATTGCCCGTGTACTCTCAGCGCCAGGCATGACTAAGCTGTGCCTCAGCTATGTATGCTTATTCAGTCGAAATTATTTTATGCAGGGGTGTTCCGTCTTTCGAGGCCTCCGGCGGAGCGGTCTCCTTCGTGTTTTTCTCGGTTACGCGTCCCCTTATCCGCGCTCCTCCCGGGGCTCGCCCTCTCGGCTTGGGGTATTGAGGGCACGAAAAAACCGGCTGAGCACCCCGTGCGGGGCCTCAAGCCGGTTCATCATCTGTAGAATACGCTCGGTCGATACCTACCGAATCATTCCGCGTATCCCTATGCCTCATCCTCGTAGGAAGCGTACTTTTCAGCGTATGCCGAGTAGTCGTCCTCGTCGTCATAGCGGCGGCGGGACGAATCGGAGGACTTGGTATTCTTCGCGCTGCTGAGCTCACGCTCGAGAGCGCTGTAGTCGGTCTCGGGGCTGAAGTACTTCATCTCCCGAGCCTGCCTTGTTGCTTTAGCCTTCTGACGGCCGCGCCCCATGGCGTGACCCCCTCTTTCATCCTGTCCGAAGCTACGGGCGCGCGGGGCACGCCCTCCCTCGGATCGTTCTACAGTCTTTACTACACTATAGAGTACCCTGTTTTGACGTTCAATGTCGCGCTCTGCAACACGTATTTTACGGAGCGGAGCACCCCTATGCACCAGAACATCCGTTTTATTTTTCTCGCTCTCGGCTCTCCACGCACGGAACCCCGCATCGAAGGCATACTCAGCTTCGAAGCGGGGTTCGTGTCTCTCGAGCGGCTCACTCACAAGACCGGCATCGAGAGAATCAGCCGCACCGGTCATGACCTCCGGCGCGGGGTCTATGAGATTCCCAAGTTCCGGGCCCTAGCTTGCGGTGAAACTACCCAGCGAGGTGGCGTTCGAGGCCACGGAAGTGCTGGAGGCATCCACGCTATCGGTCGTGGTGTACACCGTGTAGCTCTGGCCCTTGGTGATATTGGCACTGGAAACCAGGATCAGTGCGGTGTTGGAGTTAGTCACCTTGTAGTTGGCCACCACCTTACCCGAGGAATCGGCCACCTGAATGGTCGTGCCGCTGCTGACATTCGACAGGTTCGTCAGCTTCACGTAGCCGCTGGTGGAGGAGGATGCGGGCGCCTCGAACATGTCGCCGGAGTTACCCGCAACCACGGTCGTACCGTTGAGCAGCAGGTCGCCGTTGGTATCCAGCGAGGTGTTACCGCCCGTGAACGGGCCGTTCACGACCAGGGTGCCGCCCGAGAGGGTTGCCGTACCGTTGGAGTCAATGCCGTCGCCGTTTGCGTTCACGGTGATAGTACCACCGGCAATGTTGATGGTCGCGTCGACAACCTCGAAGGTGCCGCCGCCACCGCCCATGCCGCCACCCATGCCACCGCCGCCACCGGCCGGGGGCTGACCGCCCTGACCGCCCTGCGCTGCATTACCCTGTGCCGACTGGCCGCTCTGGGTATTCTGCGCGGTCTGGTTGCTCTGCGCGGTCTGGCTGGTCTGCGTAGTGGAGCTCGATGTCGACTCGGTGCTGGATGAGCTGGAGGTGCTGTACGAGGCGTTGATGCCGTCATCGGAACTGGTTACGTTCACGGTACCGTCCAGGATGTTGATGTACTGCGCCTCGATACCCTCGTTCGACTCGGTGATGTTCAGGGTACCGCCCGAAATCTCCAGCACGCGCTCGGCCTTGAAGCCGTCGTCACCGGCGGAGATGTTCACGGTACCGCCGCTCAGGCGGACCCAACCGCGGTTGCCGTCGGTGTCATTGGTAGCCTTGATGCCGTCCTTGGTTGCGGCCACGGTTACGGTGCCGTCCAGGATATCGACGTAATCCTTACCCTTGATGCCGGTGTTCGCGGCGGTCACCTCCAGGGTGCCGGAGGCGATGACCAGGCCGTCCGTGGTGTGGATACCCTCTTCGTAGTTGCCCTCAACCTTCAGGGTGCCCTCGCCGGCAAGGGTCAGGTCACTCTTGGAGTAGATGGCTGCGTCGGGGCTGCCGCTGGCGGTATCGGAGTAGGAGGAGCCGTCAGAGACGGTGTTCGTGCTACCCGAGGCGGTGTAGATAACGACCTCGTCCGCCTCAACCACGTTGATGGCCGCACCGGTGGAGTTGGTGATAGTCGCGTTATCCAGGATCAGGCGGACCATGTCACTGTCGGCTGCCTCAACCTTGACCTGGCCGCTATAGGTGCCGCTCAGGCGGTAGTTACCCGCCTTGGTGATGGTGATGACGCCATCGCTGACGGTCACGCCGTCGGTTGCAGTCGGGTTAGAAAGATCGATGGTGACCTCGCTGGAGGAATCCCAGGTCAGATCCTTCGCGGAGTAGTGGGTGTCCTCGGCGAGCTTCGCGCCGTTCTTCACGTCGGTGGAGAAGGAATCGGCGGTCTTCGACTTGGTGTCGGAATCGCTCGAGGTGGAGGTGCTGATGGCGCTCGTCGCGCTGGTGTTCGATGCCGAGGTTGCCGAGCAGCCGGTCAGGGCCAGGGCCGCCAGGAGGGTAATGGAGGTTGCACTCTTGATCATATTGCTCTTTTTCACGGTATTCCTCTTCGTGGTTCACAAGCACTATGTAGTGCCGCTGCGGTTTTCGGGTAAGTCTTTGAGGGGTCAGGCGTACTCTTAGCGAATCCTGTTGGTGCCTGCGCCCGGTCAGGGCTATGTCTGGTCAGGATCCGGTTCCATCCGCGCGGGTAGAGCCTGCTACCCTACCCGCGCATCCGGGGTGACGGCCCTAAGCGGCCGCGTAACATTCGGTCAGAAGCTTGCGGTAGTCTTCCTCGGTCAGCGCATCCACGTCGGGACGGGTGCCGTTGACCGGTTCCAGGTGCATCCAGTTCTCCAGGGTCTCTTTCCACTTGTTGCTTGCCAGCTGCGGGTTCAGCGCCGCCATGCCGGTTGCAAACTTGGAAATCTTTGAGGGGGTGATGCCCGCATCCCAGAGGTGCTGATCCGCTACGGAGGGCTCCACACCCGACTTGGTTTCGATGATGACCGTGTTCGGCAGGCCGTAGGTGGTGCCGACCAGGTTGCCGTGGAAGTTACGGTAGTTCACGCCCGCCATGAGGATGTTCTCGGACAGCGGGGTCCAGGTCAGGTTGGTGTCCACCGTCATGCGGGAGGCGACCGGGTTCTTCTCGCTCTGCGGCAGGAAGACCGTGGTACGGCGGTACCCGGTGGTCAGGACCGCCTCCAGCTTGTGCACGGGGCCCGCGAGGATGTCACCAAGTGCCGCAGTGATGTACTCGTGGCCTTCCGCGGTGAGCGTATCGCGCTTCTCGAAGGTGTACGGGATGCGCTTCTTGACGGTCATGTCCTGCTCGCCGTCGGTCTTGACCTCCAGGAAGGTCAGCTTCGAGTCCAGGTAGCTACGGGTACGGATTTTGAAGGTATCGTCGCGGCTGTAGGCTGCCGAGTGGTAGCTCTGCATCTGCGGGGTGTCGAAGTAGACCGAGTCGTAGGCGAAGTCGCGCTGGCCCTTGATGTCCATGACGGAGGCGTCTGCGTCAAGCGTGGAGAGTACCTTGGCGGCGGTTTCTGCGTCGACAATGTACTTGCGGTCCACGCGGGTCTGCATGGCTGCCTTCTCGTTCATGGCTTCGAGGCTGATGCTCTTCCACTCTGCGGGGATGATGTTTGCGGCTGCGTTAGTCATGGTCCTATCCTTCTGGGGTTCCGCCTCGATTCGTCGAAGGCGGCGGGAGTAGTGCGTCTGTCGTGGATTTTAGATTTTGGGGTGGTGCCTACCGGGCTTACTTAGCGACGGGAGTCCGCTGGAGCGGCATCATCCGGGTATCCAGCGTGGCGTACGCCTCGGCGGTGGGCGCTACCGGCTGAGTTGCCGCGGGCTGGCGGGTTGCGGTTACCTGCGGTGCTGCTGCCTCCACCGCTGCGGGGGTGCCGCCCTCGGTGGTCTCCTTGGGCTGGTAGGTGATGGTAGCTCGGGTCAGGTCGTTCACCAGGTCCAGCTCGGTCACCTTGACCGAGGTGATGGCGTAGCCCAGGCGCTTGCCCAGGTAAGCCTTGAGCTCTTCCTCATCGCTAATCGCGCGATCGGCGGTGACGGTCTGGGTCTGTCCCTTGACCGCGGGGGCGCTACGCGCATCCAGGATTGCGATGAGAGCCACCAGGGCCGCCATCAGGATGAAGGCGATGTACGCGGGGCTGATGTTGATACCGGCGATCATGCCGACCGAGAGTGCTACGAAGTAGTAGCCGACTTCTCGCTGGCTCAGGGCGGTGGAGCGCAGTCGAATAATCGACAGAACGCCGAAGAGGCCCATACCCATGGCCGAGGCGTTTGAACCCGCCGAGACCAGGGCCACCGAGACGGTGAAGATACCGGCGTTGATGACCGCGTAGGAAATCATCATTTCGCGGTTGCGGTGACGCACCAGGTAAAGGGTGCACAGGATTGCGATCGCGAGGGCGTCTGCAATCGCCATGGTCAGGATTGTCATGGGGTGCTCCAGGTCGTGGGGTAGGTTTCCAGCTTCCCGAGCCGTCTGTTCTCGGCTCCGGCTTGAGTACCTACGTGTTCTGCTTGGTTTTTAGAATCCCGTCCGAAGCTGTGTCACGCCTGTGCGCTCTGTAATTCTCACTTATGTCTTCGCAAACACCGATTAAATGACTGGTCAGAGCGTTTTACCTTTAAGGTTTTTTCGATTACCGGGGCGCAGTGAGGCGGTCAGCCGCGCCCGGATACAACAAATGGGGCCCCCTCTACATCAGAGGGAGCCCCACTCGGGTTTCTAGGGAGTAACCCTAGAATTCAGTATGTACTTATGCCTTCTTGCGCATGCGGGTTGCCACGATGGTTGCACCACCGGCACCCAGAGCAATCAGACCCAGGCCAGCAGCGGTCATCGCACCGGATGCACCGGTCTTAGCCAGGGAAGAAGAACTCTTGGAGGATGCGTTCGAGGAACCGGAGCCCAGGTTGTCGTTCGAGCCGGAGCTCAGCGAAACGCTGTCAGACTTCTTGGAGTTCTCGTAGTCAACGGGCTGCTCGCAACCGACACCGTCGCCGTCAGCGTCGAACTTCTCGCGGAAGTCCGGGTGACCCTTGCGGATCGGTGCTTCGCCTGCAGCCTCAACGTCGGCGCAGTTCTGGAAGCGGAAGCTCTCGGAAGGCTGGGGAGCCGGAGCTGCGTTTTCGTCAGACTTCTGTTCCTCGGACTTCTGCTCGGCAGGCTTCTGATCCTCGGCGGGCTTGGTCTCCTTAGCGTCCTCAACGGCGGGAGCGGAAGGCGCCTCGGAGGCGCTAGCCGAAGGAGAAGCCTCCGACGGGGTAGGGGCGGGCTCGGTGGACTCGCTCGGAGCCGGGGTGGGCTCGGTGGACTCGCTCGGAGCCGGGGTAGGCAGCGACTCGTTAGCGGCCTTAATGGTCACGGTCGCAGCCTTACCGCCGCGGGGCACGTCGCCGTCCTTCAGGGAGCCGGACAGCAGGTAAATGTCAACGGAAACGCTGCCGTGCAGCTCTGCCTGCCAGGGAACGGTGACGGTGAAGTTGCCGGCTTCGTCGGCGTGGATCTCCAGGTAGTCCTGGCCGTTAATCTTCACTGCGCCCTTGTTCAGCTTCAGGGCCAGCACGGAGCCGGAGGCGCCGTCAGCGGTCTTGAAGCCCTCACCCGCGATGGTCAGGCCCTGACCCTCAACCCAGGTGTCGGGGGTAATGAGGCGTGCGGAATCCGCGTAAGTAAAGGAAATCTCCTGCGCAGCTTCTTCAGCGAAGGTAGCGGGGACGGTAGTAGCGACCAGGCCACAGCTAATCAGGGCGGTGGCACCGATGCGTGCGATGTTGTTTCGAATGCTCATGCCCCCCATTCTAACGACCGAACCTGACAATATCGGGGTGCATGATGCCGATTTAACATGAGCTGACTCACTTAATGGGCCCTTCTTGAAGAATTCTTGAGGGGCAAGTTGAAGAATCAATCGCATATTCAAAGAATTCGAACGCTACCGGCGCCTTGGAATCCGGGCGTTAGTTTAGGCGGTTTTCCGTCCGTAAACCCACTCAACGCCCTACCGCTCGGGACCCCGTTAAACGCAGAATCCCCCACGCCCGCGAGGCGAGCGAGGGGAATCCTGGAACAACGCATCCGATGCCCGGAGCACCGGATTCCTAAACTCTAAACTTAGGAGTTCTTGCGACGGAGCACAGAGGTCACGCCCGCAATACCCAGGCCAACGGCCACCATTCCCAGGCCGGCCACGGTGAACACGTTCGAGGCGCCGGTATTAGCCAGCGAGGAACGCTGCGCGCGACTCGAGAGAGAGGCGCTCGACGAGGAAGAGCCGAGACGGTCCTGGGCGCCCGATCCGCTAGAGCCGAGATTGTCCTGCGAGGAGGAGCTGCCATTCGAGGAGGAACCACCGTTAGAGGAGGAACCGCTGTCGACAACCTCGCAGCCGAGGCCGTTATCATCGGCGTCGAACTGCTTACGGAAGTCCGGGTGGCTCGAAGGAATGGGAGCCAGGCCAGCAGCGGCGACCTCGGAGCAGTTAGCGAAGCGAGTGCTCTCGGGCGAAGGCTGTTCGGTTGCGGGAGCCTGAACGCTCGAGGAGTTACCCAGCTGATCCTGCGCGGCGGGTGCCTGCTGGGCGCCGTTCTTCTGCTCGGCCTTCTGGTCGTTCTTAGCGGTTGATACCTTCTGGTCGGCCTTCTTCTCGTTCTTTACCTCAGCGGAGACAGAGGGAGAAACAACGGTAGACGCGGAAGCCGATGCGGTGGCGCTCGGGCTCACCGAGGCGGAAGCGGAGGCTTTCTCATCGGCACGGTTCTTCACCTCGGCATCCACCGAGGCGACGGTCTCGTCAGCCGCGGGAGCCGATGCCGAGGGGCTGGCAGAAGCATCATCCTTGGATTCCTTCTTCGGCTCGGCGGTAGCGCTGGCGGATGCAGAGGGCTCGGCGCTTGCCGAAACGCTTGCCGAGGCACTGGGGCTCTCGGGGGCCACGGAACGAGCCTCAATCTTCACGGTCGCAGCCTTACCGCCGCGAGAGGTGTCGTTATCCTTCAGGGAACCGGAGAGCAGGTACACGTCAACGGAGACGCGATCCTCCAGGTCGCTCTGCCAGGGAATCGAGACGGTAAATTCGCCCTTATCGTTGGCGGTTACCTCGAGGTAGTCCTTACCGTCGATCTTAATGGCGCCCTTGTTGAGCTTAATGGCGATGGTCGAGCCGGAGGCACGGTCCTGGGTCAGGAAGCCCTCGCCGGAGATCTCGAGGGTTTCACCCTTGTACCAGACCTCGGAAATGTGGGAGGCGGCACGGTCCTGGTATTCGTGAGTGACGGTCTCGCCGTCATTCTGAGCGAAGGTGGCGGGGATGGCGGTCACAACCAAACCGCAACCGATGAGGGCCGTGGCACCGAAGCGAGTGATAGTGTTTCGAATGTCCATTCCCTCATTCTAGCCCCGGGTTCCAAGGTATTTTCACCAGTCAAGGGTGTATTTGCAATGAATTGCAACACAACCGCGGGCGGGTGGTCGCAGCGGCCGGACCATCGAGAGCCTAACTGTCAATCGCATCAAGCATGAGCTCCAGGGCCTCCCCCACCCCGGTGCGCCACAGGAAGGTGGCCTTCGCATCCGCACGGCCCGGGCCGCCGTTGATGATCGCCGCCGGTTTGCCGGCACGCAGGGCCTCCAGCACAATCTTGTAGCTGCTCATCACCGCCACCGAGGAACCCACCACCAGCAGCGCCGAGCACTCGGCGAGCATGGCGTCCTTGCGCGCCTTGCGTTCGGCGGGCACGGACTCGCCAAAGTACACCACGTCCGGCTTGAGGCGGGTCGAGCCACACCCCAGGCAGGGCACCATCCGAAAATCTTGGATGTACTGCTGATCCAGCTCCACGTCACCGTCTGGGTTCACGCGCAAATCACGGCCTTCCAAGCGGTCCAGGTAGCCAGGGTTCGCGGCATCCAGGCGCGCATCCAGGCTCTCGCGGCCCTCATCCTGACCGCAGTCTAGACAGACGATGCGCGATAGGTCGCCGTGTAGCGCCAGCAGATTGTGACTTCCGGCGCGGGCGTGCAGGCCGTCCACGTTCTGCGTGATGATGCCGCTAATAGCGCCCAACTGCTCGAGCTCGGCGAGCGCGTAGTGAGCGCGGTTCGGCTGGGCGCGGCGCATGCGACGCCAACCTACGTAGGAGCGAGCCCAGTAACGCTGACGGGCGGCATCATCGTAACGGAATTCCTGGTAGGTCATGGGACGGTGGTCGTGCAGGGACCCACCCGGGCCACGGTAGTCGGGGATGCCGGATTCGGTGCTCACGCCGGCGCCGGTCAGCACGAGAACCTTACCGGCCTTGAGTAGGCGAGCGATGCCCTCGGCGGCATATCTCTCGTCGTGGGGTTCGGCGGTATCCGCCACGACCCGCTGGATAGAGCGAATCGCGGCCCTATGCACGGAGGCAATTTCTTCGCGCTGTTCACCGGCGGCGGCGAAGTTCTGGTGGTCAGTCCAGCGGTCCATTCTTCTCCCATGCTCTGTGTTCTCTATACATTAAAAGGCTGTGGGGCACCCCCTTTCGAGGGTACCCCACAGCCTATTTCTTGCGGTTTCGAACTCGCGGAGTCAGCCACGGGCTAAGCCCACCCGGCTAACCGGTTGAGTTTAGTTCTCAGCCTTCTGCTCACGCTCGGAGGTCACCGACAGGCCATCGCTGGCAACGTCCGGGTTCACATCCACGGTCACGGTGTCGCCATCGTGGATAGCGCCGGAGAGGATGCCACGAGCCAGACGGTCACCAATCTCGCGCTGAACCAGGCGACGCAGCGGGCGGGCACCGAATGCCGGGTCGTAGCCGGTCTTACCCAGCCACTCCAGAGCAGCGGGGGTGACGTTCAGGGTGAGGCGGCGGCCTTCCAGACGCTTAGCCATGCTCTTGACCTGCAGGCCTACAATCTGGCCCAGGTTCTCAGCCGACAGGGGCTCGAACATGATGATGTCGTCCAGTCGGTTGAGGAATTCGGGGCGGAATGCCTGGTGCACAACCTCCATAGCCTTCTCGGAGCGCTCCTCGAAGGGCAGGTCCTGGTTGACCAGGTACTGCGAACCGAGGTTCGAGGTCAGGATCAGGATGACGTTGCGGAAGTCCACGGTGCGACCCTGGCCGTCGGTCAGGCGGCCGTCATCGAGCACCTGCAGCAGGATGTCGAAGACCTCGGGGTGTGCCTTCTCAACCTCGTCGAGCAGGACCACCGAGTAGGGGCGACGGCGCACGGCCTCGGTCAGCTGACCACCCTCTTCGTGACCAACGTATCCGGGAGGGGCACCGACCAGGCGAGAAACGGTGTGCTTCTCGGAGTATTCACTCATGTCGATGCGTACCAGGGCATGCTCGTCATCGAACTGGAACTCAGCCAGTGCCTTAGCCAGCTCGGTCTTACCGACACCGGTCGGGCCCAGGAACAGGAAGGAACCAATCGGGCGGTTCGGGTCGGAAATACCGGCACGGGCACGGCGCACGGCGTCAGAGACAGCCACCACGGCGGCTTCCTGACCGATGAGGCGGGCACCGATGCGCTTCTCCATTTCGAGCAGCTTCTCGGACTCACCCTGCATCATGCGGCCTGCGGGGATGCCGGTCCAGGAGGAAATCACCTCGGCGATATCGTCTGCGGTGACCTCTTCGGAGACCATGGACTCGCTCTTGGCGGTATCCTCGGCGCGCTGTGCTTCTTCCAGCTCAGCCTGCTTTGCGGGAATCTCACCATAGAGCAGGCGGGATGCCTCGGCGAGGTTACCCTCGCGCTGTGCAACCTCGGCGCGGGAACGCAGCTCGTCGATCTGGGTCTTGATGTCGCCCACGCGGTTCAGGCTAGCCTTCTCGGCTTCCCAGCGGGCGTTGAGGGCGTCGAGCTCTTCCTTCTTGTCCGCCATGTCCTTGCGCAGGGCCTCCAGACGCTCAACCGATGCGGGATCGGTCTCGTCGGCCAGGGCCAACTCCTCCATGGTGAGGCGGTCCACGGCGCGGCGCAGCTGGTCAATTTCCTCCGGAGCGGAGTCAATTTCCATGCGCAGGCGGGATGCTGCCTCGTCAATCAGGTCAATTGCCTTGTCCGGCAGCTGACGGGAGGGAATGTAGCGGTTAGACAGGGTTGCTGCGGCAACCAGTGCGGAGTCAGCAATCTGCACCTTGTGGTGTGCCTCGTAGCGCTCCTTCAGGCCACGCAGAATACCGATGGTGTCCTCGACGCTGGGCTCGCCCACGTACACCTGCTGGAAGCGGCGCTCCAGGGCGGGATCCTTCTCGATGTTCTCGCGGTACTCGTCCAGGGTGGTGGCACCAATCAGGCGAAGCTCGCCACGAGCCAGCATGGGCTTGAGCATGTTGCCCGCATCCATGGAACCCTCGGATGCGCCAGCACCGACGACGGTGTGAATCTCGTCGATGAAGGTCACAATCTGGCCTTCGGACTTCTTGATTTCTTCGAGGACTGCCTTCAGGCGCTCCTCAAATTCACCGCGGTACTTTGCGCCTGCGACCATGGAGCCCAGGTCCAGGCTGATGAGGGTCTTGCCGCGCAGGGATTCAGGCACGTCGCCAGAAACCATGCGCTGTGCCAGGCCTTCCACGACGGCGGTCTTACCGACGCCGGGCTCACCAATCAGCACGGGATTGTTCTTGGTTCGGCGGGAGAGCACCTGCACGACGCGGCGAATCTCGGAGTCACGGCCGATGACCGGGTCGAGCTTGCCCGCGCGGGCAATGGCGGTCAGGTCGGTGCCGTACTTTTCGAGCGCCTGGAAGGTGCCTTCGGGGTCGGGGGTGTCCACGGTGCGGTCTCCTCGGACGTTGGGGATGGTCTGTGCGATGAGGTCTGCGGTAGCACCGAGCTTGTGCATTGCTTCAGCGGTGCTATCGGTTCCGCTGGCGATGCCCAGCAGAATCATTTCGGTGGAGACGTAGGTGTCCCCGAAGCCCTGTGCGCGGGTCTGTGCGGCCTGCAGGGCGGAAAGTGCGGAACGGCTAAAGGAGGCGTTCTGCACGGAGGAGCCAGATGCCTTGGGCAGCTTCTTGATTTCTGCGGAAGCAGCCTCGGAGATGGCGTCTACATCCAGGCCTGCTGCCTTGAGCACGGAGACTGCGATGCCTTCGCGCTGGTCCATGAGGGCCTTGAGGATGTGCGCGGTTTCAATAGTGGGGTTACCCGCCGTTTGCGCATTGGTGTTAGCGGCGGAGATAACTTCTTGACTCTTGGTCGTGAACTTAATATCCATGATGTCCTTTCGTATCGTGCTTTCAAGAGACTATCCTACGTCCCTTCGCATTACATAACTTGAGTCTACTCCACTCAACTATTTTTCGCAAGCCTTCTGCAAAAAATTTTTTCGTATTTTTCACCCCGCCCCACACCCCTGACCCCCAAGCAAAAGCCCCACCAAAAACCCCAGTCGAAGCCGCATTGCTATACTGACCGGATTGGGCGCTTGCAGGTTCCCATAACAGCTAAAGATTAGGGACCCCACATGAAAATACTGGTTCTCGGCGCAACCGGCCGCACCGGCCGCCTCTTCATCCACAAAGCCCTCGAGGAGGGGCACTCGGTCACCGCCTACGTACGTAACCCCGACAAGGCACTAGCGCTTTTGGGGGCGCACCAAAATCTCACTATCGTTCCGGGAGCCCTGAACGATGCCGAGCGGCTCGCCGCAGCATCCTCCGGGCAGGACGTCATGGTGAGCATCCTGGGCCAGAAAGCCACGGTGCGAGAGTTTCTCTTCTCCACGTTCATGCAGGAGCGCCTGCCGCTCATCATGCAGACGGTCACGGGCGCAGGCGTGAAGCACTGCGTTCTGCTGAGCGCCTACGGCGTGGGCGATACGGTACGAACCGCCTCCCTGCCCATGCGCCTGGTGTGCAAGGTCATCATGCACGGCATTTTTACCGACAAGGTCAAGGCTGACGCCCTGGTCGCCGAATATCAGCCGTATATTTCGCGTGCACATCCGGGTAGACTGACCGATAAGCCCGGCAGGGGCGGGGTAAAGGTGTTTGACATGGCGAGTGTCGAGCGCACTCCGGGTATCCCGACCATTGCACGTGAGGACGTCGCCGATGCCCTGCTCACTATTGCCAAGAACCCTCAGAACGCGGGCACAGATTTTTTGGTAACAATTGGGGACACTGTCCTGCGGTCGCCCCAGAAATAAACCGGTAGGCTTAAGAGATGACGACTACGAACACCCTCCCCGCCGCGATTCTCTTCGACCACGACGGCACCCTGGTTGACACCGAACCCGTCTGGGCCGCCGCGAAACAGGAACTCACCGCAGATTTCGGCGGCACCTGGACCGAACAGGACACCCTCGACTGCCTGGGCCTGTCCATGCAGTTCACCCTGGATCGCCTGCGCAAGCGCGGCATCGACCTACCCGACGAGCAGATCAACGACTTGCTCGTAGGAAAGGTGCGCGAGGCCCTTTCCCACCGAGAGGTTGAATTCCTGCCGGGCATCGAACCCTTCCTGCGCGAGGTGCGCGACGCACACATCCCCGCAGCTATCGTCACGAACGCCACCACCTCCATTGCGCGCCGCACCGCCGATGCCGCACCCGAGGGCACATTCTCGGTCGTTATTGGCAACGACGAGACCACCCACCCCAAGCCCAATCCGCAACCCTACCTTTTGGCAGCCGAGCGCCTGGGCGTTGACCCGACTCAGTGCGTGGCAATCGAGGATTCCCCCTCGGGTGTGCGCAGTGCAACCGCGGCGGGCATGCGCGTAATCGTGGTGCCGGGCGAGCTGGAGGTTCCGGCAGAACTGGGCACCGCACGCATGAGCCACGAGGAGCTGAATCTGGAGGCAATCCGCGCGCTGGCATAACCGTTTGATTCACACGCGGGAAGCCCTGCAGAAAACCGAATACGCTTCACCATAAAGGGTGGGATGCGCGGTACGAGATACCACGCGTCTCGCCCTTTGTGCATAGCCGAAAGCTGGCATACTCGGCAGCTTCCCACCCTCCTCCGGCTCAATATGACACAAAATGACAATTTATTATGAATTACTCATAATAAACTTGACACCCGCTCCATAAACTGATTTACTCATAACAACGGTTCAGCGAGAACTCACTCCCCGCCGGACTACAAGCATCACAGCATCATGAAGGAGACCATCATGGCATTCGCAAAGTACACCGCTCCCGGCCTGACCCTCGAGACCGGCAAGGAACTCTCCGACGTCCTCCAGGCTCGTCTGCACGACCTGAACGACCTGCACCTGATTCTGAAGCACGCCCACTGGAACGTGACCGGCCCCGGCTTCATCGCAGTTCACGAGATGATTGACCCCCAGGTCGACACCGTTCGCGAGTTCGTCGACGCTATCGCAGAGCGTATGGCAACCCTGGGCGCAACCCCCAACGGTCTGGCTGGCGCACTGGTCGCACAGCGCCCCGTCGAGGATTACCCCGTTGGCCGCGCACGCGTTACCGACCACCTGCGCGCCCTGAACGACGTGTACACCCGCGTGATTGAGGCTCACCGCAAGGCTCTGGCCTTCGCAGGCGAGACCGACCCCATCACCGAGGACCTGCTGATCGGCCAGACCGCCGAGCTGGAGAAGTTCCAGTGGTTCATCCGCGCATTCCTCGAGAACAGCGCAGGCGAGATCTCCGAGTAAAGCTGGCGATAATCGCTAAATTCATCCCGGCCGCTACCGGCCGGCTGAGCGCTTCCGGCCCATGGCCGGAATAGATGCTTACCTTCGGGCGGGCGTTCCCACACACTGCGTGGGGACGCCCGCCCGTTTGCACACCCGCGTCGCGCTATCTACCCCTCCTTCCCGTAGCCTACCAACCGCATCGTTCCGGCACTTCGACCAGGAAAGATTCCTCGACGCGGGGGCTTTCAAAAGTACGTTGGGGCGAACTTCAACACCCGGTGGAGCCGTCCTAGATTTCCGATTCCAAGTGCTTTACAGTGGTTCACTGGTCAACACAGATTTGAACGCATTATCAGCGCGCGGGGCCAGACACCCCGCACGCACCGCATCTTGCGGAAGGGATTTATGAGTACGCACGCACCCTACGAGCACGGCGCTGAAACCGAGATGCTCCAGAGCGAGCCGGCACGCCACCGGGCAGTTACCGACCCGACCCCGGCGCAGATTAAGCGTTGGCGCCGCTACCTGGCCGACGAGGAATCCGAGGCACGTATCTACCGCTACCTGGCGAAACGTGCCGAGGGTACCGACCGCGAAATTCTGCTGCAGGTGGCGGAGGCAGAAAAGCGTCACCAGCAGCACTGGCGCGATATGCTCGGTGAGCACGCGGATGTGCATGTGCGCCCGTCCCTGCAATCGCAGCTACTGCAGTTCTTGGCGAAGAACTTCGGTTCGGTGTTTATTCTGGCGATGGCTCAGCGTGCCGAGTCCCGCTCCCCCTACGCCGAGGACCCGGACGCAACCGAGGAGATGGCGGCCGACGAAGCCATCCACGAGGAGATTATCCGTGCCCTGGCGACCAGCGGCCGTGAGAAGCTCTCGGGCAACTTCCGCGCGGCGGTCTTTGGCGCCAACGACGGCCTGGTCTCAAACCTGGCCCTGATTATGGGTATTACCGCCTCGGGCGCATCCAGCTCGATGGTTCTGCTCTCGGGTGTTGCGGGTCTGCTGGCCGGTGCGCTGTCGATGGCGGCGGGTGAGTTCGTGTCGGTGCGTTCCCAGCGTGAGCTGCTGGATGCGTCCCAGCCGACCCAGGTTACCCTGCGTGTTGCACACGATTTGGATTTGGATTCGAACGAGCTGGAGCTCATCTACCGCGCCCGCGGCATGGACCCGGAGGCTGCGCATCACCGTGCCCTGGAGCGTTTCGGCTACCTGGACTGCGATTGCGATCCGTCGCTGTCGCATCATGACGATGATGAGCGCGAGGAGAACGTGGCTCTGGGCACCGATATTGGTGCCGCCGCGGCGTCTTTCTCGTTCTTCGCCTCGGGCGCGCTGATCCCGATCCTGCCCTATATCTTTGGCATGTCGGGTGTGGGTGCCATGATTCTATCCCTGCTGTTCGTGGGTGCGGCGCTGGGCTTCACCGGCGGCGTGGTGGGTCTGCTCTCGGGTGCTTCCCCGCTCAAGCGCGGTATCCGTCAGATTCTGATTGGTTTCGGTGCGGCGTTTGTGACCTACCTGCTGGGTTTGGCGTTCGGTACGACGGTCGGCTAACCTCATCCTCTACATAAGCTTTAGACAAGTGTATATAGCCGCTCAGGTATGCTCTACACTCCCCCGTGAGTGCCGCAGCCTGATGAGTGGCGCTGTCTGACAAGTGCCACTGCCTGAGCGCAAAGAAACCCCCGGCAGATACATTCAGTGTATCTACCGGGGGATTCCATCACTCTCTGCACTTACACCGCTTAGCACGGGGCAAGCAACTGTGGGGGAAAACTCCACGGGGCGTTAAGCTGAGGCCCCACAACATAACCAGACTAGGGGTTAATCTGGGTGGTAGCCTCAGCGCCAGAGAGCGCCTTAGTGTCGGTATAGCCGTTACCGGAGTAGGTAATGGTTGCATTCTGGATGCTGGAGGTCTGCTTGTAGGAGACCCAACCCTGTGCCGGGCTGAAGGACACAATACCGGGCATAATGACAACCTGACCGTACAGCTTGTTACCGGTCTGCTTCAGAGTGTACGCCTTGGTAGTAGTGAAGGTAATACGACCCTTGAAGGTGTAGGTGCCATCAGAATTCTGGGTCACGGTCGGGACCGAAGCAGACCAGTTGCCCGCTGCCTGAGCAACCGACAGGTAGCGTGCCTGACCTGCCGAAGCAACCAGCTCTGCAAGCCTACCGCTCAGCGCACGGCCGTTGGGGGTCCACGCCTGACCGTTAATCTTACCGCTCTTAGCAGCGTTCAGAGCATTAGCAGGCACGGTGTACTCAACATCAGTCACGAAGGTTGCCCCGGCAGCCAGGGTTGCGGTAGAACCTGCAACGTAGCCGGTACCAGTCTTGGGTGCAGTGGTCGGAACAGACCACCAGAAACCGCTAGATGCCACGTAGGAGCCGGGGGATGCAGTCTGGGAGTTATTGACCGGGGTAAAGGTACCCTCACCGTTGATAAACAGGTCAGGGTTGGTGGGCTTGGAAGCGCTATCGTCCCAGTTCAGGTCGGATTCGGGCTTGGAAGAAGATGCGAAGTACGCCTCAGGAGTGGTCGGGTGAATCGGACCGGTGCTGGTGGACGAAGCGTAACCAACAAAGCCGCCACCGTACTGAGCGCTGACAAACAGACCGCTCTGGATAGTCAGCTTATCGTCAGAATCCTCGCTCCTGGAGGATGCTGCATAGGCCGGCACAGCAGCAGAAGCCGCAATAACAGGTGCAGACCAGACGCCTGCCTTAGCGACAGAGCGACGGGAAATGGGCTGAGTCATGAGTGAATATTCTCCTCGTATGTGATGACATATAGAAAGAGCCTGTAGGTATAATAGCCTGACTAGGCTCATCGGGTTATATTGTATAGTCCATTAGCATAGACTTTTCAAGTATTTCATCATGATATTTATAACAAAACAGACTCTTCAGCTCACTGAACTATTTTCAAAACCTGATTTAACGCACAGATGCCGGTAGCCTCATGGACTACCGGCATCTGCCGCAATACTATGCTGTTTACTTCGCTGCGAAGATTTCGCGCATCAGGTTTGCAGCCTCGGAGGGGGTCTTACCGACCTTCACGCCTGCTGCTTCCAGAGCTTCCTTCTTCGCCTGAGCGGTACCGGAGGAACCGGAGACGATAGCGCCCGCGTGGCCCATGGTCTTACCCTCGGGAGCGGTGAAGCCCGCAATGTAACCGACGACGGGCTTGGTCACGTTAGCCTTGATGTACTCAGCGGCACGCTCCTCAGCGTCACCACCAATCTCACCAATCATGACGATTGCCTCGGTCTCGGGATCAGCCTCGAAAGCTTCCAGAGCGTCGATGTGGGTGGTGCCGATGATGGGGTCGCCACCAATACCGATAGCGGTGGTGAAACCGATGTCGGAGAGCTCGTACATCAGCTGGTAGGTCAGGGTACCGGACTTGGAAACCAGACCAATCTTGCCCTTGCCGGTGATGTTCGCCGGGATAATGCCGACCAGGCACTCCTCGGGGGAGATGATGCCGGGGCAGTTGGGGCCGATGATGCGGGTAATCTGCTTGCCGTTCTCGTCCACGGATGCCTTAGCAGCTGCCCAGAACTCTGCGGAGTCCTGAACCGGAACGCCCTCGGTGATGACGACGACGAGGCCAATCTTAGCCTCGATAGCCTCTAGCACTGCTGCCTTGGTGAAGGCCGGGGGAACGAACACGATGGAGACGTTCGCACCGGTCTTCTCCATGGCCTCAGCCACGGTACCGAAGACGTTCAGCTCGATGTCCGAGCCGTCCTTTGCCTTGTGGGTGACGGTAGTGCCGGCCTTGCGGGCGTTCACGCCACCCACAATGTTGGTGCCAGCTGCGAGCATGCGTGCGGTGTGCTTGGTACCCTCGCCACCGGTGATGCCCTGAACGATGACCTTGGAGTCCTTGTTCACAAAGATAGACATATTACTTCCTTGAAATCCTTTGCTGGCGATTACGCCTTGTGAGCGAGCTCTGCTGCCTTGTCAGCGCCGGAGTCCATGGTCTCAGCCAGAACAACCAGCGGGTGGTTCGCCTCGGAGAGGATGCGGCGACCCTCAGCAACGTTGTTGCCGTCCAGGCGCACAACCAGGGGCTTGGTTGCTGCGTCGCCCAGGATCTCCAGAGCCTTCACAATGCCGTCGGCCACTGCGTCACACGCGGTGATGCCGCCGAAGACGTTCACGAAGACGCTCTTGACCTGCTCGTCGCCCAGAATAATCTCCAGGCCGGCAGCCATAACCTCGGCGGAGGCGCCGCCACCAATATCAAGGAAGTTAGCGGGCTTGACGTTGCCGTGGTTCTCACCGGCGTAGGCAACGACGTCCAGGGTGGACATAACCAGACCTGCACCGTTACCAACGATGCCGACCTCGCCGTCCAGCTTCACGTAGTTCAGGTCGAACTGCTTTGCCTTAGCTTCCAGGGGGTTCTCTGCGGACTTGTCCACGAGAGCCTCGTGCTCGGGCTGGCGGAATTCTGCGTTGTCGTCCAGGGAGACCTTGCCGTCCAGGGCCAGGATGGTGCCCTCGGGGGTCAGAACGAGGGGGTTAACCTCAACCAGGGTTGCGTCTTCCTTGCTGAAGACCTCACCCAGCTTGACGAGGACGGGAACAACCTTCTCCTGCAGTTCTGCGGAGAAGCCTGCTGCCTTCACAATCTCCTCAGCCTTAGCCTGGTCCAGGCCGACCAGCGGGTCAACCTCAACCTTGGCCAGCGCCTCGGGACGCTCAGCTGCCAGCTGCTCAATTTCCATACCGCCTTCAACCGAGCACATTGCCAGGTAGGAGCGGTTTGCACGGTCCAGCAGCAGGGAGAAGTAGTACTCTTCAGCGATGTCTGCGCCGTCAGCGACCAGCACGCGGTGAACGGTGTGGCCCTTGATGTCCATGCCGAGAATTGCCTTAGCATGCTCGTAAGCTTCTTCGGGGGACTTTGCGAGCTTAACGCCGCCGGCCTTACCGCGGCCGCCGGTCTTAACCTGAGCCTTAATGACGGTCA
>ERZ773051.261-NODE-261-length-42011-cov-4.156473_pt1 | contig 42011 bp, 32 predicted proteins | sample MGYA00580631_ERZ773051 | MGnify/ENA primary metagenome ERZ773051 (study PRJEB29015, sample SAMEA2738137) | human oral metagenome | biome: human oral; feature: human-associated habitat; material: saliva | place: China | collected 2204 ... | reverse complement strand
GCCGACGGGTCCGGACAGCACCAGATCGGGCGTGCGCGCAGGCCGCGCAGCCAGGGGCTCGTCGCACGCATAGGCGCAGTTGCCCGCGTCGAGCCAGGCCAGAAGCATGCCTTCGCGCTTGCCCGTCATCTCCATCAGATAGCCCCATCCCCCTTCGGGCTGGCGGCATCCATTCCAGACGACGGCATAGGACTTCGCCGGATCCTGACCGGGAACCGGCAGGATGCTCTGGTATTTTCCCAGCACGGATAGCTTGATCGCGCGTTTGGGCATGAAGGCACCTTCTCTATGCGTCTTGGAATGCACGGATTCCCATTGTGGCAGAAATCAACCGACGATGGAAACCGGCGGGCCGCGGCCGTCCTCGCCCCGCTGCACGGCTATACTGGTTCACCACCTGCACGGAGTCGCCGCGCGGCTCAGGGGATGGCGAAACCGGCCGCAGGAAAGGCGGCTCACGCCGAGCCCGCGCGCGCCGACACGGCAGGCAGCGCCGACGTCTAGAATCGAGAAGACCTATGCCCATCACCGATTTCCTCACGAAGAACGCCGCCTTCTATCCGGACGACGTCGCGCTCGTCGAGGTGAATCCCCGGATTCGCGAGGGACGCGGAACGTCGTGGCTGGAATACGACCTGGTCGAAACCAGCCCGGCCAAGCGATATCGTCGTGAAATGACCTGGCGCGTCTTCAACGAGCATGCGAACCGCTTCTCGCATCTGCTCCTCGATGCCGGCGTCACGCGCGACAGCAAGGTGGCCATCCTGCTCATGAACAGCCTGGAGTGGCTTCCCGTCTACATGGGGACGCTCAAGAGCGGCGCCATCGCGGTTCCGCTCAACTACCGCTATGCCGCGGACGAGATCAAGTACTGCCTGGAGCTCGCCGAGGTGGACACGCTTGTGTTCGGCGAGGAATTCATCGGGCGCATCGAAGACATCGTCGACGATATCCCGCAGGTCAAGCGTCTCTATTACGTCGGCGAGCGCTGCCCTGGCTTCGCCGAGAGCTACGATGCGCGCATCGGCCACTTCACGCCCGAGGAGCCGCGCGTGCGCATCGAGGACGCCGATTTGGGCGCGATCTATTTCTCGAGCGGCACGACGGGCTTCCCGAAGGCCATCCTCCATCGGCATGCGAGCCTCATGCGCGCCGCCGTCACCGAGCAGAAGCACCATGGCCAGACCCATGACGACAATTTCCTCTGCATCCCGCCGCTCTATCACGTCGGCGCCAAGATGCATTGGATGGGAGGGCTGGTCAAGGGTGCGAAGGCCGTCATTCTGCGCGGCGTGCGCCCCGATTGGATCCTGCGGACCGTGTCCGAGGAGCAGTGCACGATCGTCTGGCTGCTGGTGCCGTGGGCGCAGGACATCCTGGACGCGATCGACGCCGGCGAGGTCGACCTCGACGATTACCGCCTCGACCAGTGGCGCCTCATGCATATCGGCGCGCAGCCCGTTCCGCCGAGCCTCATCAGGCGCTGGAAGTCGGTCTTCCCCCGTCATCAGTACGACACCAACTACGGCCTGTCCGAAGGCATCGGACCCGGCAGCGTGCACCTCGGCGTCGAGAACATCGACCACGTGGGCGCGATCGGCAAGGCCGGATACGGCTGGCAGGCGGAAGTGCGCGCGGACGACGGCAGCGTCGTCGAAGCCGGATCGGGCGACGTGGGCGAGCTCTGCCTCAAAGGGGACGGCGTGATGGTCTGCTATTACAACGATCCGCAGGCGACCGCGGAAGCGCTGCGCGACGGCTGGCTCTACACCGGAGACATGGCCGAGGTGGACGCCGACGGATTCATCTGGCTCGTCGACCGCCGCAAAGACGTCATCATCACCGGCGGCGAGAACATCTATCCGGTGCAGATCGAGAACTACCTGCGCACCAACGACGCCGTCAAGGACGTCGCGGTCATCGGCCTGCCCGATCCGCGCCTCGGGGAAATCGCCGCCGCCGTGGTCGAGGTCAGGCCCGGCCATGCGCTTTCCGAGGACGACCTGACGGAGTTCTGCGCCGCGCTGCCGCGCTACAAGCGTCCGCGCCGCTACATATTCGCCGACGTGCCGCGCAACCCCACCGGCAAGATAGAGAAGCCGCTGCTCCGCAAGACCTACGGCGGCTCCGATCGCCTGGTGGAGCTCGAGAACAACGAATAGGAAGGCAGATTCCATGGTCTCTCGCGTCTACGTGGAGAAGAAGCCCGGGTTCGATGTCGAGGCGCGCCGGCTCGCACGCGAGCTGCGCGATATCCTCGGCATCACGCGCCTCGAATCCGTGAGGCTCGTCAACCGCTACGATGTGGAGGGCATCGACGAGGACCTGTTCGCCCGCTGCGTGCCGACGGTCTTCAGCGAGCCCCCCTCCGACGACGTCGCCTTCGATCTGCCCGCCCGGGAAGGCGAGACGGTTTTCGCGATCGAGCCGTTGCCGGGCCAGTTCGATCAGCGCTCCGATTCCGCAAGCGAATGCATCCAGCTCATCAGCCAAGGCGCGCGGCCCGACGTGCATGCCGCCAAAGTGCTGCTGCTCTCGGGCGCGCTTACGGACGAGGACATCGCCGCCATCAAGCGTTACGCCATCAATCCCGTCGAGGCGCGCGAGGCCTCGCTCGATGAGGTCGCCACGCTGAAGGCGGCCTACCCCGAGCCCGCGCCCGTGGAGGTCGTCGAGGGTTTCACCGCGTATTCCGACAAGGAGCTTTCCGCGTTCATAGCCGAGCGCGGCCTTGCGATGGACGCGGCCGACATCGCGTTCTGCCGCGCGTACTTCCGCGACGAGGAGCGCCGCGATCCCACGATCGCCGAGATCCGCATGATAGACACCTACTGGTCCGACCATTGCCGCCACACCACGTTCTCCACGATGCTCGACGAGATCGCGATCGACGATGCCGCCGTGCAGAAGGCCTTCGATACGTACCTGGCCCTGCGCGCCGAACTCGGCCGCGAGGAAAAACCCCTGTGCCTGATGGACATCGGCACGATCGGCGCCCGGCACCTGAAACGCACCGGGCAGCTGACGGGCCTCGATGAGTCCGAGGAGATCAACGCCTGCACCGTGCGCGTCACCGTGGACGTGGACGGCGTCGACGAAGACTGGCTGTTCCTCTTCAAGAACGAAACGCACAACCATCCCACCGAGGTCGAGCCGTTCGGCGGCGCGGCGACCTGCATCGGCGGCTGCATCCGCGACCCCTTGTCGGGACGTTCGTACGTCTACCAGGCCATGCGCGTGACCGGCGCAGCGAATCCGCTGGCCCCCGTATCCGAGACGCTGCCGGGCAAGCTGCCCCAGCGCACGATCGTCACTGCGGCGGCGGCGGGCTATTCGTCCTACGGCAACCAGATCGGCCTCGCAACAGGCCAGGTCAACGAGCTCTATCATCCGGGATATGCCGCCAAGCGCATGGAAATCGGCGCCGTCGTGGGAGCCACCCCGGCCGACCACGTGCGTCGCGAGACCCCGCTTCAGGGAGATGCGATCATCCTGCTCGGAGGACGCACCGGCCGCGACGGCATCGGCGGCGCGACGGGCTCTTCCAAGGCGCACACCGAGGAAAGCATCGAGACCTGCGGCGCCGAAGTGCAGAAAGGCAACGCGCCTGTCGAGCGCAAGATCCAGCGCCTCTTCCGCCGCGGCGACGCCTGCCGCCTGATCAAGCGCTGCAACGATTTCGGCGCGGGCGGCGTTTCGGTCGCCGTAGGAGAGCTCGCGGACGGGCTGGACATCGATCTGGACAGCATTCCGAAGAAGTACGACGGCCTCGACGGCACCGAGCTTGCCATCTCCGAAAGCCAGGAGCGCATGGCCTGCGCCGTCGCGCCGGAAGACGTGGACGAGTTCTTGGGCTATGCGGCCGAGGAGAATCTCGAGGCCACGGTCATCGCCACCGTCACCGAAGCGCCACGCGTCCGTATGACCTGGCGCGGAGATGTCATCGTCGACGTGAGCCGCGCATTTTTGAATTCCAACGGCGTTCCCAAGCACGCACGCGTCCACGTGAGCGCGCAGGGTTCCTATGCCCCCGCATGGCCGGGCGCCACCTTCGCCGAACGCATGGGATCGGTCGTGCGCGATTTGAACGTCTGCTCGAACAAGGGGCTTTCCGAACGCTTCGACTCCACGATCGGCGCAGCCACGGTGCTCATGCCCTTCGGCGGCATCCGTCAGCTCACGCCCGCGAACGCCATGGTCGCGAAGCTGCCCGTCGACGGAGAGACGACCACCTGCTCGGGCATGGCCTGGGGCTACAACCCCTATCTATCCGAAGCGAACCAGTTCGCGGGTGCGTATCTGGCCGTCGTCGAAAGCGTGAGCAAGCTCGTCTCGGCCGGCTTCTCGCGCGCACGCACGTACCTGACCTTCCAGGAATACTTCGGCAGCCTGCGCGATGTGCCCGAGCGCTGGGGCAAGCCCGTCGCTTCGCTTCTTGGCGCGCTCATGGCCCAGATCGATCTGGGCGTCGGCTCCATCGGCGGCAAGGACTCCATGTCCGGCAGCTTCGAGGCGCTCGACGTCCCGCCGGCGCTCGTGAGCTTCGCCACCGCATGCGGGAAGATCGGCACGGTCACGTCGCCTGAATTCAAGGGCGCAGGGCACCGCGTCGTGCGCATCGCGCCCGCATACCGCGCAGACGGCCTGACGCCCGAGACGGACAGCCTGATCGCCGCCCTCGACGCCGTCGAAGCCCTGATCGCGAACGGCGGCGCGCTCGCCGTCGGCACGGCGGGATACGGATGCGGCGCGGAAGCCCTCTTCAAGATGACGCTCGGCAACGCGATCGGCCTCGAGGCCGCAGAGGGATTCGATGCAGGCAGCCTGTTCGTTCCCGCGTACGGCACCTTCTACGTCGAGCTCGCCGAAGGCGCCGATACGCCCGAGAACGGAGGGTTCATGGTCGCCGAGGTCGGCACGACGACCGCAACGTACGAGATCGCCACGAACGAAGGCGTCGTCGATCTCGCCGATCTGCAGGAAGCCTGGGAACGTCCGCTGGAAAGCGTCTTCCCCTACCGCGGCGCAGGAGACGCGGTCGAGGCCGTGAGCTTCCGGCCTGCAGCGCCCCGTACACGCACGACGGCCGGCACGGTCGCGAAGCCGCGCGTCATCATCCCCGTGTTTCCCGGCAACAACTGCGAGTTCGACACCGCTCGCGCATTCGAGCGCGCCGGAGCCGAAGCGCACACGCTCATCATCAACAACCTTACGCCCGAACGCGTCGCCGAAAGCACGCGCGCGCTCGTCGAGGAGATTTCCAAAAGCCAGATCGTCATGATCCCCGGCGGATTCTCAGGCGGCGATGAGCCTGACGGATCGGCGAAATTCATCACCGCGTTCTTCCGCGCGCCGGAAGTGACCGAAGCGGTGCGGGACCTGCTGCAGAGGCGCGACGGCCTGATGCTCGGCATCTGCAACGGCTTCCAGGCCCTCGTGAAGCTCGGGCTCGTGCCCTTCGGCGACATCCGCGCCATGGACGCCGCATGCCCGACCCTCACGTTCAACGAGATCGGCCGCCACCAGTCGCGCATCGCGCGCACCCGCATCGCGTCGACCTTGAGCCCCTGGCTTTCCCGATGCGAGGTGGGCGACGTGCACACGGTGGCCGTCAGCCACGGCGAGGGACGCTTCACGGCGCCCGCGCACGTGATCGAGGACCTTGTCGCAGCGGGACAGGTCGCAACGCAGTACGTCGGCCTCGACGGGGTGCCTTCCATGGACCTGGACACGAACCCTAACGGCTCGCTCATGGCGATCGAGGGGATCACGAGTCCCGACGGACGCGTGTTCGGCAAGATGGGCCATTCGGAGCGGTTCGGCGCAGGCACGTACCTGAACATTCCCGACCGCACCTTCCAGCCTGTCATCGAGGGAGGCGTGCGCTACTTCACCGACTAGATCCGGACGATGCCGCATCGCGCTTTTCGCGATGCGCTCCAGAACCCGTCGACCGATCGAATGCGGCCCCGATGCTCGAGAAATCGAGCGTCGGGGCCGCGCCCTTTCGAAGCATGGCGTTTCATTTTCTCCTGTTCCGCCCCCACGATGCCTCATGCGATTCCCGTACCGAGCGATCGATCGATTCCAACGGCCCATACACTTCCTAGCAATCATTCATCAGGTAAAACGTAGAACCTAGCAATTATGTACAGCCCGTGTGTTCACAGAACCTTCATACATTGCTATAATCGTCGCGATGCGATGCAGGTAAGCAGGAATCAAGGGGAGAGGATTCATTATGTTTCGCACGCAAAGGGGGAAGAAGACGGCCATCGTCGTCTCCGTCGCCGCAGCTCTGTGCCTCGTCGTCGGCATCGTAGGATGCACGCCCAAGGACGACGCACCTAAGGCAGCAGAACCCGCCGCCACCGGCGGCACCACGATGGAGCGGCCGGTCGCCGCTGCGCCTACGACCGTTCCCGAAGCCGACGAGTTCGGCATCATCGAGTCCGAGTCCTGGGCCGACCAGTATCCCAACCAGTACAACACGTTCGTCGGCAACGAGGCGAACAAGTGGCCCGAGGGCAAGCACAACTACAACGACAACGAGCACTATCCCGAGATGGTCACGCTCGGCAAGGGCTATGGCTACGCCAACTTCTTCACCGAGGCCGGCGGCCATACGTATTCCCTGTACACCGTCGCCAACAACGGCCGCGTGAGCGTGGACAAGACGAAGGCCCAGTGCCTCGCCTGCAAGACGCCGCTCATCCACGCCGAAGTGCAGAAGATGGGCGATTCGGCCTGGACACGTCCGATGTACGACGTGCTGGACACTTACACCGAAGGCATCTCGTGCGCGAACTGCCACGTGAACGATGATCCGACGCAGTTCAACGTTCTGCGCGCCGACTGGGTCCGCGCTATGGGGCCGGACTACACGGATAAGAACAAGCGCAGCGCCGTGTGCGGCCAGTGCCACTGCGACTACTCCATGGATGCTAAGACCGGCACCCCGACGAGCCCGTATGACGGCGGCCTTGCGACCATGACGCCCGACCAGGCGCTCAAATGGTACGACGACAACGGATACGCCGACTGGACGTATGAATCCACCGGCGCGAAGATGATTGCCGTGCGTCACTCCGAATACGAATACAACTTCGGCGGAAGCCAGAGCCCGATGGTCAAGATGGGCTACGAATGCGCCGATTGCCACATGCCTATCCAGACTGCCGACGACGGCACCGCCTACACGAGCCACTACTGGCAGAGCCCTCTCGACAACGAGGAGACGCTCGCCAAGTGCAACACCTGCCACAAGGATCTGAAGAGCGAGATCAAGGGCATTCAGGACGATATCGACGGCCGCACGCACCAGATCGGCATGCGCTGCGCCAACTTCGTCAAGAACTTCGAGGCCGCCATCGATGAAGGCACCCTCAGCGACGATGACCTCGCCCGCCTGCAGCAGATTCAGCGTGAAGCGACGTTCTACTGGAACTCCGCATTCGCCGAGAACAGCGAGGGCGCGCATAATCCCGAGCTGTACACGAGCGTGCTCGACAGCGCCGACAAGCTCCTCGACGAGGGCGACCAGATCCTAGGCGTCGCCTCGAGCGCCGATAAGTTCGTGAGCGAGTACAACCCGGACAATCCCAAGGACGCGGCGAACTATCCGTTCCCGGCATTCGAAGGCGTCTACGTGTACTACACCGCCGAGCAGGCAGCGAAGTAACGCGAACCGAGATCCGATTCTCGATGACGCGGGAAGGGGACTTCGGCCCCCTTCCCTTTCAATGCGCTCGATGGACGCAATGCACCCGCTGAACGCGGAGGGGCATCCGATGCGAGGCGAACCGCGGCCTGTCGGCGTGCGTTAGACGAAGCGAACGAAGATCGCTCGCTAGAATGGATCCCGAAGGAACTCATCCGCAACGAGCTTCCTTCCTTACCGGCCCTGGCGCCCGATGCCCATCGGATGCCAGGGCTTTCTTCGCCGGAACGCTTCGGAGAAGCTTATGCGGGAACGTAGCGGCGGATGCCTTCGGAATCGAAGTCGAAGCGCACAAGGCCTTCGCCGACCAGATGGTCGAGGACGGCGAACCCCTCGGCTGCGACGCAGACCCGGATGCTGAACGGCACGCGCGTCCAATCGAGCGATCCGACGCTCCATACCATATCGAAGATGATGCTGCGCGCCGTTGATCCGGGGTGGCTCCGCACGACCTCGAGGGCGTTTTCCGCACGCTGCATATGATGGTCGATCAAAAACCGGATGCGCTCGTCAATGCCCTGCGGGTCGGCATCCTGGAAACGCCCTTCGCTCCCCTTCGGCAGACCGAGCGCCTCGAGAGGCGTGATCGGCCCGTGCGCATAGAGAAGCCGATGGAGCCCCAGTCTCTGCACGCGTCGCAGCCCCGCGATATAGCCCGCAAGCGCGGAGGCGTCGGCGAAATCGATGCCGATGACCGGATTCAGCACGAACAGCACCGTGTCTCCGCCGATCATGCACCGGCTTTCGAATTCGAAAAGCGATGTATGCCCCGTCGTATGACCGGGCGTCTCCACCGCATCGAACGTGTAACGCCCGACCGTCAGCGCATCGCCGCCCCGCACGCGGCGCACAGGCCGCGCCGCGTCGATTTCATAGCCCGCGTAGGGAAAGGTCCGTTCGATCCCGCTGCGAAACGTCTCGGAGAACCCTCCCTCGAAGAACCTCCTGCGAAGGCCTTGGGAATAATCCTTCGATGCCTGCATGCGCGCGATATCGATGTTCAGGCCGCTCACATGCACGGGAACGCCCTTCGGGACCACGTCCTCCAGAAGGCCGGCATGGTCGAGGTGCAGATGCGTGAGAAACACTTTGGTGCGCGTCCAATCGACGCCTAGTTCCCGGAGCGCCGAGCGCATCGCCTCCTGCGCCCCGTCCGCATCCCTCGACCCACGAGGGATGCCGCCGACGTCGACGACGAGGAACTCGCCGGAGTCCCGCACGACGAAACAGTTCGTGAACCCGGTGACCACTCGGGAAAACGGGACGCGGACCAGAAAGATATCGGGGTTCGCATGAACCTGCGTCGAATGGTTCATCGACGTCCTTCGAGAAGGTCGAGCAAGGTGTCGGAGTCCTGCGCGAACATGGCGAGGCGACCGTCCGATTCGGTCATGAATCCCTCGCGCACGATCGTCGCATGCAGCGTCTCGAGCGTATCGTAGAATCCACCGACATTCAGCACGCCGACAGGCTTCTTCTCCGTCGCGATCTTCTGGGTGGCAAGCTCGCTGTACAGCTCGTCGAGCGTGCCGTAGGATCCGGGCAACGCCGCGAACGCGTCCGCGCGCTGCGACATGAACGCCTTGCGTTCGGAAAGGTCGGCCGCATCGATCAGGTCGTCGCAAGGAAACGCGGGGCGCCCCCGAAATGCGTCGAGCCCCGACGGCACAACGCCGACGACGCGGCCCGCATCATGAACCGCGCGGGCGACGACGCCCATGAGCCCGGTATCGTATCCGCCGAACACGAGCGCATGACCCCGAGCGGCCATGGCCTGCCCGAATGAGCATGCGGCCGAACTATACGGCTCGCCGATGGATGAGCCGGAACCGCAGAAGACGCAGATGTTCACAATGCCTCGTTTCACTCGTCGCGCACGACCCGCATTGTAGCCAATGAGAACCACGCACGCCCCTGACGCCATCGCGAATACACCGGCGGCTTCCCCAAGAAGAACGATGGTGGATTGCAGGCCGAGCCGAACGCTTCAGGTTTTTGCCGGATTCAGTCGAACGCGTCCGCTACGTGCGCCGCATGCGCCGCGTCTGCCGTCAGTCGATGCGGAATCGGGCCGGACCCTGCTCGTAGATGTCGTTCCCGGCCGAATCGATCGCGACGATGCAAGGATAGTCCTCCACGACCAGCCGGCGGACCGCCTCCGGACCGAGCTCGTCGTAGGCCACGACCTCGCATTCCCGCACCGAAGATGCTATGACAGCCGCAGCGCCTCCGATCGAGGCGAAATAGACGACGTTGTTCTTCACCATGCAATCGACGACCTCGCGCGAGCGAGGACCCTTCCCCACCATGCCCTTGAGACCGGCCCGCTCGATCATCGTCGGCGTGAAGGCGTCCATGCGTCCCGATGTCGTCGGGCCGCATGACCCGATCACATGGCCCGGTTTGGTCGGCGTAGGCCCTGCGTAATAGATCACCTGGCCATGGAAGTCGACAGGCAGGCTTTCGCCGCGCGCGATGCGCTCGCACATGATCTTATGCGCGGCGTCGCGGCCGGTATAGATGACGCCCGAAATGCTGACCATGTCGCCGCAATGCAGGCTGCGCACGACATCGTCGGTCAGCGGGGTTTCGATATGTCGCACATCGGTCATCGCCGAGCCTCCATCGATCGCGTCCCTCCTACAGCACGACCTGCCGATGACGGGCCGCATGGCAGTTCAGCGTCACGCCTACCGGCAGCGTCGCGATATGCGTCGGGTAGGTTTCGATATGCACGGCCAGGGCGGTGGTGCGGCCTCCGAAGCCCTGCGGGCCGATGCCGGTCCGATTGATGGCATCGAGCAATTCCTGCTCAAGCCGCGCATACGCCGGATTCGGGTTCGGCGCGCCCACCTCGCGGCGAAGCGCCTGCTTGGAAAGCAGCAGCGCCTTGTCGGCATTTCCGCCGATGCCGATGCCGACGATGGTCGGGGGGCATGGGTTTCCTCCCGCCTCGACGACGGCCTGCAGCACGAAGTCCTTGACGCCCGCAAGCCCCTCCGCCGGCTTGAGCATCTTCAGACGCGACATATTTTCGGAACCGGCGCCCTTCGGCATGAGCGTCAGCGTGAGGGAATCTCCGGGAACGAGCCGCGTGTAGATGATGGCGGGCGTGTTGTCGCCGGCGTTGCGCCGATCGAACAACGGGTCGATCACGGTTGATTTCCGCAGGTATCCGTCTGCATAGCCTTGGGCGATCCCTGCGTTCACCGCATCCTCGAACGAGCCGCCTACGATATGGACGTCCTGTCCGACCTCGGCGAACACGATGGCCATACCCGTATCCTGGCACATAGGCACGCCCTGCTCGCGCGCGATTTCGAAATTGCGGCAGACCTTGTCCATCACATATTTCCCGAACGCAGATTCCTCCTGCTCGGCGGCGGCGCGCAGCGCGGCCTCGACATCCTTCGGAAGGTCGCATGCGGCTTCGATCGACATGCGCGCGATTTCCCGAGCGATGGTATCGACCGAAACCTCTTTCATGACGCCCCCTTCTATCTGCCGAGACGAAGGGCCCTCATCGAGTTGAGAATGGCCAAGCAGGCCACGCCCACATCGCCGAAGACCGCGAGCCACATCGTCGCGATGCCGATGAACGGCAGCGCAAGGATCATGATAACCACCTTGACGCCGATGGCGAAGATGATGTTCTGCCAAACGATGGCCATGGTCTTGCGAGCGATCGTGACCGTGCGCGCGATATTCGACGGCTTGTCGTCCATGAGCACGACGTCGGCCGCTTCGATGGCGGCGTCGGAACCCATGGCGCCCATTGCGATGCCGACGTCGGAACGCATGAGCACCGGCGCGTCGTTGATGCCGTCGCCGACGAAGGCGAGCGTTCCCTCACGATGCCCGAAGCGCGCGCCGAAACGCTTGGAAGAGGCCTTGCCGGAAGCAGGGCCCGAAGCGTTCGCCGCATCGTTGCGCGCCATCAGACGCTCGACCCGCGAAACCTTGTCACCCGGCATGAGCTGCGCATGGAATTCATCGATGCCGAGACGATCCGCAACCGCGGCGGCGACTTCCTCGCGATCGCCCGTCAGCATGACGATGCGTTTCACGCCCACCGCATGCAGATCGCGCACGGCGGCCTCGGCATCGTCTTTCAACACGTCGGCGATGACGATGTGCCCGATATGACGTCCGTCGAGCGCGACGTAGAGGATGGTCCCGACGAGCTCGCAGTTCTTGAAGTCGATGCCTTCCGCCTCCATGAGCTTGTCGTTTCCGACGAGCACCGCGTGGGAATCGATATCGGCCGCGATGCCCATGCCGCTGCGTTCCTCGACGCGCGCGATCTGGTCGCGGTCTATCACGCCGCTATAGCTCGCCTTGACGGACAGCGCGATCGGATGGTCGGAATACGCCTCGGCATGCGCCGCATAGGACAGCACCAGATCGGGTGCAACGCCTTCGGCCGTGTGCACGGCGACCACGTTGAACGTGCCGTTCGTGAGCGTGCCGGTCTTGTCGAAGACGACCGTCTCCGCCGCCGCGAGCGCTTCCAGGTAGACCGAGCCCTTCACCATGATGCCGGCGCGCGATGCGGCGCCGATGCCGCTGAAGAACGAGAGCGGCACGCTGATGACCAGGGCGCAGGGGCAGCTGACGACGAGGAAGATGAGCGCGCCCTTGATGCTGTCGGTCCACGACTGCCCGAAGAGCACCGGGGAGACGAACGCGATGATGGCCGCCAACCCCACGACGATGGGCGTGTAGTAGCGTGCGAAGCGCGTGATGAAGGCCTCGGTGCGGCCTTTCTTCTCGCTCGCCTCCTCGACGAGCTCGAGGATGCGCGAAACCGTGGATTGGTCGAACGGCTTGGTCGCACGCACGGTGAGAACCCCCGTCATATTGACGCAGCCGCTCACGACCGCGACGCCCGCCTCGACGACGCGCGGCACCGATTCCCCCGTCAGCGCGGATGTATCCAGCTGAGACGCCCCGTCGACGACGATGCCGTCCAAGGGGATGCGCTCGCCCGGCTTCACGACGATCTCGTCGCCGATGGCGACCTCGTACGGATCGACCTGCACGAGGTCGCCGTCACGCATGATGTTCGCGTAATCAGGGGCGATATCCATCATCTCGGTGATGGACCTGCGCGTGCGACCGACCGCGTATTCCTCGAAGAATTCGCCTACCTGGTAGAACAGCATGACCGCAGCGCCTTCGGCCATATGCGGCTCGGCCTCGGGGAAGAAGACGAGGGCGAACGCGCCGATCGTGGCGATGGACATGAGCAGGTTCTCATCGAACGGCTGGCCGTGCGTGATGCCGTGAACCGCCCGCCCCAGCACGTCATAGCCGGCGATGAGGTATGGCACGAGGAAGAGGCCGAATTGGATCCAAAGGCCATGTTCGCCTTCGACCAGGCCGGTGTGCGCAATGATCTCCACCACGATGAATATCGCGAGGGCCGCGCCCACGCGTGCGAGCATCTTCTTCTGCTTATGCGTCATGCGTCATACCTCGTTTGAGCATCATGCTCGGACAAGCGCCCGAAGCGGTCGCCTTGGCAGCGACGAACCCAGGAAGCCGACGACGCCGGTTCCTCCATGCAAGCCGTCAGCCTGAAGCGACCAGGCATCTTCATACTGACAGCCACCGAATGCCGAAACTCTGCGTTAGACGAGAACCGTGCAGTCGGGCTCGATATCGCCGAAGATTTTGACGGATTCGTCCAAGATGTCGTCGAATCGATCGTCGGCCGCATCCAGCGTGAACTTCTGAAACATGAAGTTGACCTTCGCATCGTTCACGCCTTCGAGCTGATTGATCTTATCCTGGATCTTGGCGGCACAGTTCGCGCAGATTTCGCCTTCGAGCTTCATGATCTTACGCATATGGATCTTCCTTCCCCGTACGAACGCCCCTGCGGACGTCCGCCTCGAACTTCGTACGCTCCGAACGAGAACGGCTATTCGCAGATATGCGTCAAGCCTTGCGAAAGCATCGTGTAGACATGGTCGTCCGACAGCGAGTAGATGATCTGCTTGCCGTCGCGCTGGAACTTCACCAGATGCGCCTGCTTGAGCAGCCGCAGCTGATGCGACGCGGCGCTTTGCGAAACGCCCACGACCGATGCCAGGTCGGCAACGCAAAGATCGGCCTCCATCAGCGCATACAGAATCTTGATGCGCGTGGTGTCGGCGAATACCTTGAACAGGTCCGCAAGGTCGTAGAGCATCTCTTCGTCAAGCGTCTCGCCCGCTTCGATGCCTTCAAGCCCTTCGCTCATGGCCCCTCCGCATTCTCGTAACTACATATGAGCATTTGTTCATATGATAATCTCAGTATACGAGCACGGCGATCCCTGTCAATGGAAAATTCTCGACGCATCGAATATTCGCCATGATGGCCAGCCGAGCGCGACCCGAGCCGATACGCTACCCTGAATGCGCGAAGTCGTGTGCGGCGTGCAGCACGCCGCACGCGCCCGGACCGAACGGCCATGAAGGAACGGAATGAAGCTCAACCAGCTTAGATACCTCATCCAGATCGTCCGCAGCGGATCGATCAATCGTGCGGCGCAAGCCCTCTATATAAGCCAGCCCACCCTCTCGAAGACGGTCGAGGATCTGGAAGCCGAAATGGGCATCGTCATCTTTACCCGCACGAGCCGCGGCGTCACGCTCACCGAGGACGGCATGCGGTTCCTGTCCTATGCCCGCCAGGTGGTCGAGCAGGCCGACGTGCTCGAAAGCCTGTACAAAGGCGGAACGTCCCAGCGGCGCGTGTTCGCCATATCGTCGCAGCACTACGCCTTCGTCGTGAACGCCTTCGTCAACCTGGTCAGGGAATACGGCGAGGAACGCTACGAGTTCTCGCTGCGCGAGGGGCGCACGCACGATATCGTCGAAGACGTGCGGCTCGCTCGCAGCGAGCTGGGCGTCATCTATCTGAGCTCGTTCAACGCCGATGTGATCACGCGCATCCTCGGCAATGCCGACCTCGCCTTCACCGAACTCTTCACAGCGCATCCGCACGTCTTCGTCAGCAGGCGCAATCCGCTTTCGAGGCGCGCTTCCATCACGCTCGACGAGCTGCGCGCCTATCCGCGCTTGAGCTACGAGCAGGGCGTCGAGAATTCGTTCTACTTCGCCGAAGAGATGCACATCACCGAAGACAGCCCGAAGGCCATCGTCGTTTCGGATCGCGCAACGCTGTTCAACCTGCTTATCGGGCTGGACGGCTACACGATTTCGAGCGGCATCCTCTCAAGCGACCTGAACGGCACCGACATCGTGGCCGTGCCGCTCGAATCCGACGAGATCATGCGCATCGGCTACATCTCGCCCGAGGGACGCCCCCTCAGCCCGATGGCGAAGCGCTACCTCGAGCATCTGGACGCCTATATGCGCGCCTACGATCCGAAGAATGCCTAGGCAGGATTTCTGGAATCGAGTTTCCCATGACCTCGAAAACCGAAGTCTCTTGCGTACCTCGATAGGATTCCTTTATGCGGAGAACACCGGTACCGAACTTCTCGATATATCCAAGGCGAAAGAACGCTTCGGCAAGCAACGGGTTTCTGAGCACCGATACACGACCCGCAAGGTACTCTTCCTCCGACAAGCCGATCGGCAAACCTCCCGGAGAGGAAGCCTCGACGCGATCGAACATTACGTTTATCGGATATCCGAATCTAACGGCATCCGTTCATCGCACCTCTCGTATAACGCATGCAACGCAAATGCAACGAAAACGTTTGCGTTGCATTTGCGTTGCAACAGCATGATGCAAATCTCTGAAATCCCTTCCACGCAGGAATATGATTCGATTCATTCTTTATCCATGCCATGAAATGCACCTGCGTTCAGATGGCGAAGCGCTCCATCGAGCATCTGGACGCCTCCATGCGCGCCGACGGCACCAAGAACGTTTGAGAAGATCACCGGATCCTACGGCGGACTCGGCACCTGCTTCGCCAACATCCATGCATCTCGAAGCGGGGACCTCATCTTCGTCGGCGGGATCCAAGCGAACGCCACCGTCATCGACGCGATCCTCCCGCCGTGGCAGGGCGTCGTCGCACCGGCGAGCGGGCACGTGAGCGTGCACGAGGCGGACGCTATAGAGCGCAACGGGCACAAGGTGATCGAGCTGCCGAAACATCTTGGAAAGATCACCGCTGCGCAGGTGGAAGAGGTTGCGGAATCCTGGGAAGCCGATGCCAATCGCGAGCACATGGTCATGCCCGGGCTGGTATACGTGTCGCAGCCCTCGGAATACGGCACGCTGTACTCGCGTTCCGAACTCGAGGCGCTTTCCGAGACCGCGCACGCGCACGGAATGAGGCTCTTCATCGACGGCGCCCGGCTGGCTTACGCACTCGCTGCGCCTAACAACGATGCGACGCTCGAAGGCCTGGCGCGCCTTTGCGACGCGTTCTGCATCGGCGGCACCAAGTGCGGCGCCTTGTTCGGCGAAGCCGTCGTCGTGCCCGACCCGAATATCATCCCTCGCTTTTTCACGCAGATAAAGCAGCATGGCGCCCTGCTCGCCAAGGGCCGGATCCTCGGTATCCAGTTCGAAGTGCTGTTCGAGGACGGCCTGTACGAGCGCATCGGCAAGCCTGCCGTAGAGCAGGCGAACCGCATACGAGAGGCGCTCGCGTCCCGCGGCGCCGAGCTTCGCTTCGGGTCGACGACGAACCAGACGTTCATGGCGGTGAAGGATTCTCTGCTAGGCGCCCTCTCCGCCTATGTCGAATACGGCTTCTGGGAGAAGCCCGACGATGACCGCACGGTCATACGCTTCGCGACGAGCTGGGCGTCCGCATCGGATAACGTGGATGCGCCGATCGGCCTCATCGAAGGGACCGACTTCGAAACATAAAACGCCGTCTAGAGTCTAGAGCAAAGAGCTCGAATATCCTCGATCCGCTCGGCTGCCGCTTCCCTTCGGCCATTGCGCGCTTTGCTTAGCAGCTCGAATAAAAAGAGTTGAACGCCACGCCAGGCCGTTCGACAATGCGCTCCTAAAATCCTTGACACACGGATATCGGTAGGGAAAGAGGCGCGATCGAACCGTGGCCGAATTGAGCGCGACGCAGAAGAAGATTCTCGCGGTCGGCAAGGAAGAATTCCTCGAGCATGGTTTCAAGGGCGCGTCGCTTCGTGCCATCGTGAAGAAGGCAGGGTTCACCCAAGGCGCCTTCTACGGATACTACCCGAGCAAAGAGGCGCTGTTCGAAGCCCTTGCCGGACCCGCTGCCGATAACCTGATCGATCAGTTCAAAGCGGCCCAGGATGCGCACTTCGACCTCATACCCGACGATCGCGCGGCGGAAAGCCGCAGCCTGTCGACGGAATACCTCCTGCATTTCGTGAACTACGTCTACGACAACTTCGATGCGTTCAAGCTGGTGCTGTGCTGCTCGGACGGCACCCGTTTCTCCTCCTACGTGCACGACTTGGTAGAGCTTGACGTGGACCAGACCGAACGTTACTACGGCCGGCTTCGCGCGCAGGGGAAGATCGAAGGCGAGGTCGACCATGACCTGCACCACATGATCACGAGCGCCTACTTCACGGCGGTATTCGAGACCGTCGTCCACGACATGACGCGCGAACGGGCCCTCGAATACGTCCAGCAGCTGGCCGCATTCTTCAACAGCGGATGGGAAGGGCTGATCAGACTCACGTAGCACGCGCCGACCGTCCATACCCGAAAGAAAGGACCCCGCATGAACGATGGCAGATGGACGATCAGGGACGTCATCTCCACGGTGCTCATCAGCATGCTGATGATCGTCATCCAGATCGCGATCAACCTCGTGTGCATGCCCAACGACTTCGTGAGCATGGTGCTGTCGACGTCGTTCTCCGCGTTCGCATGCGGCGTGGTGTACGTGCTCTTGGCGACGCGCATGGGCAAGCACGGCTGCACGCTCATATACGCCACCATGGCGGGATGGGATCTCGTCACCACCCCGCCAGGCGATCTTTCGGCATTTCTATCCAAGATGCACGCGCCCGTGGCCCTCATCCTGGGAGTGCTTGTCGTGTTCCGTTTCTTCCCCACCATGGCCTCCGAGCTCTCGAGCATCGTGCGGTCCATGCGCAACCGATCCCTCACCGCTCCTGCCCGCATGATCGCCCACCCCGCTGCAAGCGGCGAATACGTCATCGTGCCCCTTATGCTTCGGTGCCTGCAGATAGCCGACCAGCTCACCGTGTCGGCCATCGCGCGCGGAGCGGAAAGAAACGGCATTCGAAGCAGCTATTACGGGCGGCCGTGCGAAGCACGGGATGCGATCTGGCTTGCCGTCTGGATGGCGGGAACCGCCCTGTTCTTGCTCGTGACCGGAGCAAAGCCGTGATCCGTCTCGACCGCGTCACGTTCCGATACGAAGGCGGCAGCCACGGCGTCGTCGACATAGACCTGCATGTGCCCCAAGGCGCGTGCGTGGTGCTCTGCGGCGCATCGGGTTGCGGGAAAACCACGCTGACGCGGCTGATGAACGGCCTTGCGCCCCGCTTCTACCGAGGAAGGCTCGAAGGATCGGTCACGGTTGAAGGCAAAAAGGTGCCCGACGCCCCTTCATGGGAGACGAGCGCGCACGTGGGCAGCGTGTTCCAAGATCCTAAGAGCCAGTTCTTCTCATCCGAGCTGCCTGGAGAGGTAGCCTTCGCCTGCGAGAACTTGGGAATGGATCAGGACGAGGTGCGTCGCCGCACCGATGCCGCCATCGCCGAGCTCGAACTCGATTACATCCGCGACCATCCGCTCGATGCGCTTTCGAACGGCGAGAAGCAGCGGGTCGCCATCGCCTCGGTCTGCGCCCCGGCGCCGAAAACCCTCGTATTCGACGAACCTACCGCGAACCTGGACACCGAGGGCGCACGCCAGCTCGCACGCATCGTGAAGCGTTTCAAGAATGAAGGATTCACCCAGGTCATCGCCGAGCATCGCCTCGCCTGGCTCGACGGCGTGGCCGATCGCTACGTCTATCTCGAGAACGGACGCATCCGGGCGGAATTCACGCCCGATGAGATGCGCTCGATGGACGAGGGAGGACGTCGGCAGCGCTGCTCGCCATCGCCTGCGCCCTGCTTTCGAATCGCGACGTGCTCATCTTCGACGAGCCGACGAGCGGGCTCGACGGCACGAACATGGAAATCATCGCGCATGAGCTTGCCGCGGCCGCACGCACGGGCAGAAGCATCCTGGTCATCACGCATGACAGCGAGTTCATGGCCGCATGCTGCGACAGCGGGTATTGCCTCGACGACCTTTGATGCGGCCGATACCCGCCGGCACCCCCCCTCATGCATCCCCCTCATTCGTCAAAGGCCTGCGCTCTCATTTTCTTCGATTCTCCCTTTCAGAAGCTTGCGATGCGATAGAGGTTCTTCCTGAAAGGACGCGATTCCATACGATAGGCAAGGCGTACCGCCGACATATCCCAAGGATTGCGCATGCTATGCATGCATGGGACGCTCCCGTGCGTCGAAGTCGATGCGCGCTTCGAACGTGCGGTCGGCCTGGGAAACGCTGAGGCGCCAGCCCGCATGCGCGAAGATGCGCGTGGCGACCCGCAGGCCCAGCCCTGCTCCCTCATGCGTGGACGATTCCCCACCCCGCACGCTATTCACCAGCGTGATCGTCGCAGCACGCATGCCGCATGCGCCATCTTCGGCGCGCGAGCACACGATGCGCACGGCGCCCCGAGCGACTCCATGGTTCCTGATATTGCCGAACAGGTTGTCGAAGGCGCGCGCGATCGCGCGGGGGTCCGCCTGCACGGAAAGCCCTTCGAGGCATTCCATTCCGCTTACCTGAACCTCCATGCCTATGCTTCGAAGCTCGAAAACCCCTTCCTCGATGCGCGCGCCTATGAGCGAGCGGCAATCGCATTCCTCGAGCAAGCGGGTCGAGGAATCGGCATCGTGGGAGAGGAAGCGCTCGAACAGCTCGTCGGATATCTCCTTGACGCGGTAGGCCTTCTGCCTGCTGCTTTCCAGATAGCGCTTTTCATCCTGCTCCGACGTGCATCTGCCCATGGCCAGGATGTCCAGATAGCCTATCAATGACGTGAGCGGGCTGCGCAGGTCGTGCGACATCGAGGCGATGAGCTCGTAGTCGCGCCGGCGCGCCGCATCCTCATCGGTCTGGCGGGTCAGGACGGCCTTGCGCATATCGTCGATGCTGCGAGCCAACTCGCCCAGCTCGTCATCTCCCTGAACAGAGATCGGATAGTCCAGGTCGCCGCCCTCCAGGATATGGACCTCGTCGTTAAGCGTTCCGATGGAGCGCGTCTTGCGAAACACCAGCAGCACGAGCACCAGCGCGAAAGCCGCGGTCGCCAGAGCGCCGGATGCCGCGGTCGCGGCCAGTTCGTCGCCCATCGCGTAGTATTCGTAGAACATGGCCTCGCCTTCGCCATCGGAGAAACGCACGTCGAAGGTCTTCTGCCACTGCATCGAATCGCCGCCGGGTATATCCAGGGATGCCAGATTCTCGTCCATGGTGGAGTCGTACAGGATGCGATCGTCGCCGTAAACCTGCAGCATCACATACCGCTCGCGGGTCACCCAGTCGTCGAGCGCCGCCTTGTCCGAACGCGAGACGTCGTGCTCGTCGATGTAGTCCTGCAACGAATCCGCTGCGCGCGCAAGGCGCTGCTCCTGGGCGGCCGGCGTATCGACGATGGAGGAGATTCCCCAGTTCGCAAGGGTCTTGGTACCGAAAAACACCCCCGCCCCCACGGCGAGCGCGATCGCCACGTAGGCGATGAGCCGATAGGCCAGCTTGTTCATCGGATTAGTCAATGGTGTATCCCCGCCCCCATGCCGTGCGCACGATCTGCGGATCGCGAGGATCGGCTTCGAGCTTCTTGCGCAGGTTCTTTATGTGCGCCATGACGGTGTTGTTCGATTGGGGAAGGTACATGCTGCGCCACACGTTCTCGTACAGCTCGCGCGCAGACACGACGCGGCCTCTGTTGCGGGCAAGGGCGAGCAGGACCTCGTATTCCAGGTCGGTGAGCGCCACAGGCGTCCCGCCTTTGCTCACGCGACGCGCGCGTGTGTCGATGAGCACCGGTCCTGCCTGGATCGTTTCCCCCGTCTGCACGCCCTGGGCCGAGCCGTACTGACGGTAGCGGCGCAGCATGGCCTTCACACGAGCCAGAAGCTCGGGCGTCGAAAAGGGTTTGACCAGGTAGTCATCGCCTCCCACGGCAAGGCCGGCCACCTTGTCGGCATCCTGCGAGCGGGCGGTCAGGAACAGGACAGGCGCGTTGCTGGACAAGCGAAGACGCTCGCACACCTCCAAACCCGAGGCCTTGGGCATCATCACATCGAGAATGGCCAGGTCGAAAGGATGCCGCGCAAGAGCGAGCGCTTCCAGGCCGTCGCGCGCGGCATCCACCCGATACCCCTCGCTCGCAAGCAGCACGCTGACGACCTCGAGGATATCGGGGTCGTCGTCGGCAAGCAGGATGCGTGCCTGGTGCTGTGCCTGGGGCGGTTCCTTCATGCACTCCTCTGATCCTCAGAACGTTCGCGTGCCTTGGGCGGATGGACCCGGCTGAACTCCCATTCTAAGCGTTCTTCGCCATGACCATTCTCGGCGTGCTTCCGTCACTTCGTGCTCTCTCCGTAGGAATCGCAGCGATCCATGAATATGCCGTAGCCCTGCTCCTCCATCTTGTCGAGAGGAATGAACTGCAGGGCGGCACTGTCGATGCAGTAGCGCAGGCCGCCCGCCTTGGCGGGACCGTCGGTGAAGACGTGGCCCAGATGCGAATCCCCGATGCGGCTGCGCACCTCGGTACGCATCAGACCGTGGGACATATCGGTCTTCTCCACGATGACGTCGGGATCGATGGGCGCCGTGAAGCTGGGCCATCCGCATCCCGATTCGAACTTGTCTTCAGAAGAGAACAGGGGCTCGCCCGTCACCACGTCCACGTAGATGCCCGGCTCTTTGTTGTCGAAGTAATCGCCGGTGAAGGCGCGCTCGGTCCCGTCGCGCTGGGTGATGTCGTACTGCGCGTCGGTCAGCATGCGGGCGATTTCATCATCGTCCGGACGGCTGAACGCGGCTTCGTTCACGCGCACACGTCCGTTCTCGTCCTTGTAGCCATAGGGTTCGGCCCCGTCGGCGCCGGATTCGAGCTTCACGTCATCCAAGCTGCTGAAATCGATATGGCAGTAGCCGTTCGGGTTCTTCTTGAGATAGTCCTGATGATAGTCTTCGGCTTCGCACCAGGCGCCGAGCGGCTCCAGCTCGGTGACGACATCCCGATCGTACTGAGCGCGCACGTCGTCGAACACCTTCTCGATGGCGGCGCGATCATCCTCATCGACGTAATACACGCCGGTGCGGTACTGGCTGCCGCGGTCGTTGCCCTGCTTGTTCACGCTGGTGGGATCGATGATCTTGAAGTACTGGCGCACCAGCGTGTCCAGGCTCACGATCTTGGGGTCGTACGAGACGTGCACGGTCTCCGCATAGCCGGTGGTGTCGGTGCACACTTTCTCGTAGCTGGGATGGGCGACGTTCGCGTCGCCGTTGGCGTATCCGGAGACGGCATCGGCCACGCCGGGAATGCGGGAGAAGTATTCCTCCACGCCCCAGAAGCAGCCTCCGGCGAAGTAGATGTCATGCAGGTTGTCGTAGTCGATGTTCACGTCTGCCTCCTTGATCGTATCGGTAGGGTTTTCGGATGAGACGCCTTTCATGCCGTGCGAATCCGTCGCCTTGCTCAGATAGCTCTGGGCATCGCATCCGCTCAGCATGGCGGTTGCGAAGAGGGCGGCGCATACAAGGGCGGCGAAGGCGCGTATGCGGGTTCGTGCGTTCATGACCTGATCCTTTCCGGTCTTTGCGCAGGTGCGATGCGGCGATGGAAGAATGGTGGTTGCGACGAGCGTAAACGAGGGTCGCATCGTCCCGCTTGCATCGTTGCGCGCGAAGCTATTCAAGCTGCGAGATCATCTTCTCCAGTTCCTGCGGTTTGATGTCTCCCGTGCGCGTCTGCACCACATTGCCCTGGCTGTCCAGGAACACCGAGGTGGGCAGCGCCCGCACGCCGAATGCGCTGAACAGCTGCGCCTGGCCGTCCATCAGGATATCGAAGTCCAGACCCTGTTCCTGAGCCCAGCGCGCGAACTCGTCTTGGCTCATCTCTCCCGACAGCCCCGGGGCCACGACCGTGACGACATGTACGTCTCCGGCCTCTTCATGCTGCGCGGCCAGGGCCTTCAGATTATCGAGGCCGCTTACGCAGGTCGGGCACCAGCTGGCCCAGAACTTAAGGTAGACGGGCTTGCCTGCGTAGTCGGCAAGCTCATGCGTTTCTCCGTGCGCATCCTGGAGCTTGACATGGCGCCAGCCGTCCTTGCCGGCCTGCTGATCGCTCTTGGTTCCAGAGCCGGTCTCGGTCATGGCGTCGTCTTTCGAGGCGGTATCGGATTTCATATCGTCCATCCCCTCGTCGGCGGACTGTTCCTGCGCGGCGTCATCCATGGAGGTGGAGCGCGCGGAAAGATCGTGCACCTGGGTGAAGATCATCCAGAGGCCCATGATGGCGATAAGCGCGCCGCCGATGCGCTGGATGGTGGGAAGATAGCGGTTCAGCGAACGCACACGGCCGATGAGCGCGTTCGAGGCAAGGGTGATGATCAAAAACGGGATGCTCATGCCGAGCGAATACACCAGCGTGAGCGCGGCGCCCGCCGCAGCGGTGCCCTGCTGCGCCGCCAGCGCCAGGACGGAGCCGAGGATAGGGCCTATGCAGGGCGTCCAGCCGAACGAGAAGCCGAGCCCCAGCAGAAAGGCGCCTGCGACCGTGCGGACGTTCAGCTTGCTGGTGTCGAAGCGTTTCTCCCGCTGCAACAGAGGAATCTGGATCAATCCGGAAAGGTGCAGGCCGAAGATGAAGATGACGACGCCGCAGGCGATGGCGACGTAGCCGTTGCTGAGCGCGTGCCCTACGGCGCCGGCCCCCAGGCCGAGGACAAGGAACGTGACCGAGATGCCCAACACGAACGCGATCGTCCGCGTCGCGCGTTGCACGCCACCGAGTTCCTGGTCGTTCGCGTCGGACGTGAGCAGTCCGATGTAAACGGGAAGCAGGGGCAATATACAGGGTGAGAAGAAGGACAGCAGTCCTGCGACGAACGTCGCGCCTATGATGCCGGTTTCCATGGGTTCTCCTGATCAGCGTTTGCGAGCATTGTTTTCCGGCATGATATCCCGACTTTCGCCGCCAGCGTCTCTATTAGGGCCCGGCTTCAGAATTCTTCAGGAAGCCCGTTCCGATTCTCTTGAGGCCGTTGTCTGGATGCACCGAGACTCCATCGACAGGATGCATGAGGGCGATTCAGCAGCGGGGTCGCCCTGCTCTCATCGACATAGCACTCTTCGCACATTCGAACGCTCCTTCCCCTTTTCGTCATACAGCTATTCTACCTGCAGTTTTTCATATATTCGACACCCGCCGCGACGCAGCGCCATGCCTTCCGTAGTTCCTTTCAGTATTGATATAGATAATTTCTATATCTATGTATCAAATTTAAATATTAGTGAATAGCAAACCACGGTGATAGGATTCTCCGCATCGAACAACCGGCTCGTGAAGGAGAGACCCATGACCATCGCATACGATAAGAAAACCCCGCACCGATTCGACGTGGTCGGCAGCTTCCTGCGCCCTGCAGCGCTGCGTCGCGCGCGCGCCGACTTCGAGGCGGGAACGATCTCTCGATCCGAACTCACGGCCGTCGAGGACGACGCGATCCGCGACCTGGCCGCAAAACAGAAGGCGGCCGGTCTCGGCGTCATCACCGACGGCGAATTCCGCCGCGCGACCTGGCACCTCGACTTCATGTGGGGATTCGCGGGCATCGGCCACAGCAAGACCGAGACCGGCCTGCCTTTTCATGGCGAAACGGCGAAGATCGACGACACCTATGCGACCGGCAAGATCAGGCTCGAGGGCGAGCATCCCTTCATCGAGCACTTCCGCTTCGTTCAGGCGCTCGAAGACGAAAACGTCGTGGCAAAGCTTACGATTCCCGCACCCGCGCAGTTCCTCGCGCAGCTCGTCCTGCCCTTCAACCGCGCGCATACCGAGGAATTCTACGAGAACGACGCACAAGTTGAACATGACCTGGTGACCGGATACGAAGCCTTCCTCAAGCAGGCTTTCGATGCGGGCTGTCGAAACATCCAGTTCGACGACTGCAGCTGGGGCATGCTCTGCGACGAGAAGGCCGAGGCCTTCTTCGGCAGCGACGCCGAGGGACTCAAGCGTACGCAGGAGCAGTTCCTCTCCATCAATAACCGCGTCCTCGACGCCCGCCCCGAAGGTCTGACCATCAACACGCACGTCTGCCGTGGCAACTACCACTCCACGTATGCGTCCTCCGGCGGATACGAAGCCGTTGCCTCCACCTTCTTCGCCCGCGAACACGCAGATGCCTTCTTCCTCGAGTACGACGACGAGCGCTCCGGCGGCTTCGCCCCGCTCGCCCAGATTCAGCCCGGGACGAAGGTCGTGCTCGGCCTCATCACCACGAAGAGCCCCGAGCTCGAGGATAAGGAGCAGGTGATCGCCCGTATCCGCGAAGCGGCCACCTACGTGCCGCTGGAAGACCTCTGCCTTTCCCCGCAATGCGGTTTCGCATCCTGCGAAATCGGCAACAAGCTGACCGAAGACGAGCAGTGGGCCAAGGTCGCGCTCGTGCGCGAGATCGCCGAGGAGGTCTGGGGCTAAGGATACGATCCGGGGTTCCGCTCCGCCGCCCGTGCAGCGCGGAACTCCGCTGCCCTGCTCGTGGGACGGCGGAGTGAAGGCAGAAACCCTTTTTGCGCCTTGCGAATGAAGGCGCTGGCGAATCGTCGTCGGCGCCTTCATTCGTTTACCGATCCGTTTCGATTTCCACACGCATCGTTCTCCATGCTAAAGTGAATCGCTTGAAACCAACCGCGTTTTCCGCCCGCGTACTTCGGCGCATGGCCCATTTCATCGCCACACCTGTGCCGCCCCTATGCGCCCGCGCACCGCACCGCCGGATTCCCATCGCCGGCCGCCAGCAAGGAGATAGACCCGTGCAGACCGAACACGATCTTTACATAGACGAGACCAAGGAACGCGTGAAGCATTACTTCATGTGGATCGAATTCACGCATTCGTCCACGAAGGCCGCAGGCGTCATGCTCGTCGCCGCGATTCTCACGCTTATCGTGGCGAATTCGCCGATCTACGACGCCTTCCTTGGGTTCTGGCATGCTCACCTGACCTTCGGATTCGGCGAGAACGTGCGCTCGATGACGCTCGCGCATTTCATCAACGATGTGCTCATGGCCATATTCTTCCTGCTCGTAGGCCTTGAGATCAAATACGAGATGACGGTCGGCGAGCTCACGAACATCCGTCAGGCGATCCTGCCGATCATGGCGGCGGCCGGCGGCGTGGTCGCACCCATCCTCATCTTCGTCGCCTTCAACTTCGGCACCGCCACGGCAAGCGGCTGGGGCATCCCCACCGCCACCGACATCGCGTTCGCCCTAGGCGTCCTTTCGCTGCTCGGCGATCGCATCCCTTCAGGCGTGCGCGTATTCCTGAGCACGCTCGCCGTGGCCGACGACATCATCGCCATCCTGATTCTGGCCATCTTCTACGGGCAGTCGCCGAGCATCCCGTGGCTCGGAGCGGCGGCGCTCGTCATGATCGCGCTCATCGCGCTCAACAAGCGGCATGTATATGCGCTCGCCCCCTATATCGCGCTCGGCATGGTGCTGTGGTACTGCATCTTCTCGTCGGGCATCCACTCGACGATCGCCGGCGTGCTGCTCGCCTTCGCCATCCCCTCCGGATCGCACGTGAACCTGCATACGTTCGCTGACTGGAGCGGGCGGAAGGTGGAACAGGCCCGCGAGAGCTTCGCTCCTGAAACGCCCGTCATCGCGCAAGGCGATTATCTGAAAGCCGTAGCCGAGCTCTCAAAGGTGGCAAAACAGGTCATCCCGCCCGCCGTACGTCTTGAGAAATACCTCTACCCTTGGGTATATTTCCTGATCCTGCCCTTGTTTGCGCTCACGAACGCCGATGTGTGCCTCGTCGACGGCACGCTTGGCAACGTATTCGCGAGCCCCGTGCTCTACGGCGTGTTCTTCGGCCTGCTCGTCGGCAAGCCCGCCGGCATCCTGGCCATGACCCTTATCACGGTGAAATCCGGGCTGGCCGGCCTGCCGTCCGGCGCGCGCGTGGCGCATATGGTGGGCGCTGCGCTGCTCGGCGGCATCGGCTTCACGATGGCAATCTTCGTCGCGAACCTCGCGTTCGTCGACCCGGTGGCCGTGACTATCGCGAAGGTGGGCATCCTATCCGCATCGCTCGTCGCCGGCGTGGCCGGATTCCTGCTGCTGCTCTTCATCAGCCGAAAAGACGCGCAGGATGACAGCTGTAAGACGGATAATCTCGCGGAGACGACAGCGTGATCGAGCTCGATGGCAGCCGCCCTTGACACGACGGCCGTTGCCGACCGCCATTCGCAACCCGCATGCAGGGCATTCCTTTAACAGAAAGGGTCCCTATGGATCATTGCATACGCGTGGCCTCGACGCCCGAGGTCTTCCTGATCGACGTTCCCTACCCGAACGTCATCACGCGCGGCACGAACTGCTATGTCGTCAAAGACGGCGACGACTGCCTGGTCGTCGATCTGGGCGCACCGTCCGATGAAGGGTATGCGTACCTGATGGCCGCGTTCGACGAGCTGGACATCGACCCTTCGCGCGCGCGATACTTCCTCACGCATCTTCATATGGACCATGCCGGCCTCGTCGATCGCGTCGTTCCCGCAGATGCCCCGCTCTATCTCTCGCGCATCGATTTCGAGGCAAGCGCGTTCCAGCGAACCGACCTGTTCGTACGGCAGCTGGAAGACCGCATTCGCGCCGAGGGAGCATCCGAGAGCTACATGAGGGAAGCAGCGGCCCAAGGACTCGCGCATGACTGCTGGATATCGCCCGAACGCAACCTGCGCTTCGTCGGTGAGGGCGACACGATCGATGTCGGACGTTTTTCGCTGCACGTGGTGGAAACGCCGGGCCACACGCAGGGGCATCTGACGCTGTTCGAACCCGAAAGCCGCGTCTACTTCGGCGGCGACCACATCCTTTTCGTGCTTTCGCCCGGACTTCGTTTCTCGGTTTCCGACCCGAACACCCTGCAAAACTACCTGGACAGCCTCCGCAAGGTTCAAGATCTGCAGGTATCGCGCCTGTTCCATTCGCACGGCGAGATCGAAGACGGCGTGAACGAGCGTATCGACTGGTTGATCGACCATCGCCACCGGCGCGTCGAACAGACGTGGGAGGCGATCAAGGAACGCCCCGGCATCACGGGAACGCAGGCGATCCGCCTCGTCCCTTGGAACACGCGCGGCAAATCCTGGAATGAAACGCCTATCCTGCTCAAGCAATGCATTTTGGAAAACGGCATGGTCGTGCTCGATCATCTGGTCAACGAGAGGCGCATCGCGCGGCGCGTCGATGGGACGGGCGCATTCCGCTACGAGCCTGCGTAGCGCGCTATAATCGCGAGCATCGCACGCTGCACTGCATTCGGAATCGCACGACTTCGCCGCGCGAAGGATGATTCGCTGGAAGGTCGTACGCCTTCGGACGCATCCGCACCCCTCCGCGATGACGCAGTTCGCGAAATGGGCTTGTCATTACGCGCAATCGACCAGGAGATACCATGTCCGCAGACGAAGACGCAACCTCTCGCATAGAGCGCCTGATCGGGCCCGAGGGCGTCGAGGCGCTCGCTGCGGCCACGGTCATGGTCATCGGCATCGGCGGCGTCGGTTCGAACTGCGCCGAGGCGCTTGCGCGCGGCGGCGTCGGGCATTTCATCCTCGTCGACCATGACGTGGTGGAGCCGAGCAACCTCAATCGCCAGGCCGTCGCCTGGCAGCATTCCCTCGGGCAGAAGAAGACCGAGGTCATGCGCGATATGATCGCCGACATCAATCCTGCGGCGACGGTCGAGGTCGTCGACGCGTTCGTGCTGGAGGACAATGTCGACGCCATCGTGCGCGACTACGCGCTGCGCGCCGACTACGTCGTGGACGCGATCGATACCGTTTCGACGAAGCTCGCTCTTGCGCAAGCCGCGCAGGAGCATGGATTCTGGCTGGTCAGCGCCATGGGAGGCGGCAATAAGCTGCACCCTGAGCTCCTGCGGTTCGCCGATATCAACGACACGTTCAACTGCCGCATGTCGCGCATCATGCGCAAGGAATGCCGCAAGCGCGGCATCCGCCGCCTGCGCGTCCTCTTCTCGACCGAGGAGGCGCGCGCCGCGACGACGCCTGAAGGTCAAGAGCGCGGACAGCGCGGCGGGCTGGGCACGATGCCGTATTTCCCGCCCATCATGGGCCAGATGATAGCCGGCGAGGTTATCCGCACCATTGTCGAGCTTGAAGGATAGCCGCCTCGCGCTCCTTCAAGAGAACCAGTGAAACCCTTGTCGCCCCCCAGAATGATGATGCGGGTAAGCTCCTCTGGGGAAATCGGTTCCTCCTGCACGACATCCGACATGAAAGACGCCTCGTCGATGCCCTATGCGTCCACATGCTTCACGTACATCATGCACTTCAGGGTAAAGGAGCCCTTGGAGCCTCCCATCGCGACATCGCGCTCTGCCGCGCGCATGAAGCCGCGGTGCTCGTAGAACTGATAGGTGCAGGCATCGTCGGTGCGCAGGAACATATCCATCCCCGCGCAGGCGCGCTCGAAGGCGGCGAGCAGCTTGGTGCCGACACCCTTTCCCTTGCAGGCGGGATCGATCGCAAAAAACACCAGTTCGACATCGGGTTCAGAACGAAGCGACGCCTTCATGGCGCGGTTCGCCGCATCGTACGCGTCGTCCCGAGACGCGGAAGGTGAAAGCCTTTCCAATAGCTTGAACAGGCGCTGAAGGAAGATGAATCGTGAATTGCGATAAGGGAGCGGCTGCCCCTTGAAACATCCGAACAAAAAGCCGACGAGCTTATCGTCCCGATACGCGCCGATAAGATAGTTCGAACGAGCAAGGGCCTCCCGTATGACATACTTCTCGTATATCCAGCGTTCAAGCGCGTTCTCGACATAGCGGTCAAGATGCATGCCCTCCATGGCGAAGCGCGCGGCCACTGCACGGTCGGCGATATTGAATTCCCTGATGACGACATCTTTCGTCATGATATCGCCGTCCATGTTCTCCATCCGTCGCCTCCCTTTCGCCCCGAACTGCCTGACGCAATGCGACCGGTCGGATCGACCCCTCTTCGCGCACGGGAATACCTTGACGCTAACCATTCACGCTCGCTCGCTGGATCGGCCCTCTCTTCGCGCACGGGAATACCAAGATTATCTTATCCCAGCCGCCATAAGATCGCCCCACCCGCAGCACACCGTAATTCTTGACATGAACAGGGTGCGGGACAAAGCCGATGCCGTCATGTCCCTGGCTATGCCCTCAACCATACCTTCGGTCATATTCTCAAGCATTCCCTCGGGTGAACGGACCTCTCGATCGGCTACAAGATCCGTGAGGCGCGCAGCGTAGCATTCCCTTGGATGAACGGGCCTTTCTTCGTCGACCCTATGTCGGCCCCGCAGATCCAACCTAAAAAGTCGACGTTATAAAAAGACGGCGATCCGCGCAAGGCGCGCGAGATCGAAAAAACCGACATCCATGCTTGAAGCGCGCGAATGCAACGCCAATAATGCCTTTCAGCATGCATTTCGGTAATGCCGAAAGGAGCGGAAATGGTCGATATTCTTCCCAGCCTCTTCGACATGCATTGTCACCTGGACTTCTGGAAGGACCCTGCACGCATTGCGTATGAGGCAGAGGCGCTCGGAATCGGAGCCTTCACCGCAACCGTTTCCCCTGCGGCATACGAATCGGCGCGCAAGACGCTCGCCCCGTGCAGGAACGTGCACATCGGAGCAGGCATGCATCCTTGGTGGATAGCCGACGGGCGCGTGACGTATGAGGATGTCGAGGCGTCCGCCGACCTGGCGCGCGAGACGCGTTTCATAGGCGAGATAGGCCTCGACTTCGGGAAGAGATGCCTCGAGGGAAGCATCGCGACCGACAGCGAGACGGCGGCAGGTGGAAGGTACCGACGCCCCGCAACCGTCGAGGAAGTGAAAGCCCTGCAGGTCGAAGCGTTCTCCCGCGTCCTTAAGGTCTGCACGACCGAAGGAGGCCGCGTCCTCTCCATCCATGCGGTGAAGAGCGCTGATACGGTGCTCGACCTGCTCGAACGCATGCATGCAATCGAGTCGTGCACATGCATCCTGCATTGGTTCAGCGGATCGTCGCAGGAACTCGCGCGCGCGATCAAGCTCGGATGCCGGTTCTCGTTCGGTACCCGATCGCTTGCGACGCGCAAAGGTCGAGAATACGTTAAAGCCGTACCGATAACCCAGCTGCTGCTGGAAACCGACTGGCCGCCTGCCGCCGGATACGAAGGATCGGCCGACGAATGGATCGCCGACCTTCGGCGCGCCGCAGAGGGCATCGCGGCCCTACGCGGCGAGGACGCGCTTGGGAGGATTACGGAATCGAGCCGAAGGCTGCTTGGCGTGTAGCGATCGACCGCGTATCGAAAGCTGACGTCAGGAAGTTCCGTCGGGCGGGTCGCCGCCTGAACCCTTCATTTCGCAAACGCACGGCAGGACATCTTCCAAAAAATCAGAGCTTAACGAAAAAACGCGCGTACTTCGCCTCGTACTGCCAAAATATAAACGCTTAGGGGGTATAGGAACCAAGGTTCAAGTCAGAGTCCATGAAACAGGATGATTTCAACCACTACATCTTGTGCCTATCTCAATACAAGCCTTGATATTGATTCATGCGAAAGCCTTGCCCGCAAATTCGACTTGCAAAATCCCCCTAAGCACTGATTTCTTGTCAGTTGGGGGTGAATCTGTGCGCACGCATTTCGACAGTCACGCAAAACCCCTGGATGAAATCAGAAGCGATCCCTTGGATAGAGCCTGACAAACCCCTGAGCGAAGGGACCAAGCGAACCCTCGGGCGGAACTGGACAAGCTCTTGGGCGGAATCGGACAATCTTCTGGACGAGGTCAAGCGAGCCTCTGGGGAAAACCAAGCGGGATCTTGAACAAAACCGGATGAACCCCTGGACAAGGTCAAGCAAGCCTCCAGAGAAAACCAGATGCAAGTCCTTGGATAGAACCGGCAAACCCCCGGGTTGAGCCAAGAGGAGTACCTTAGACAAAACCAAGCGAGCCCCTGGACGGGTTCAAGCGGGGCTTCAGCACTCCACGCACTATCGCGAAACGATGCAGCAAATATCCAGAGCGCGTCGGGATGAGTTTACGGTTCGTAACGTTTTTCCCGTCTCTGCCATCCCGCAACTACGGTGAGAGTCGAACAAGGAGTCGATATGAGCCGTTCATTTCAAAATACTCGTCGAGGTCCGGCCAATCGGGTCTCAGCCGATCGGGTTCCGACCTACCAAGGCCCAGCCGATCGGGTTCCGGCCGACCAAGCCCCGGCTGGCTGGGTCCCGACTGGTCGGATTCCAGCCAGTCCCGATCGGATTTCAGCCAGTCAGGTCTCGGCCGACGCGTCGCCCGACATCGAAAAGCAACCCGAACCCGAGCGAAAAGGCATTTTCACCGGAATATCTCCGATCCAGATCGCAGCAACGGCTCTCGCTGCTCTGACCTCGATGTTCTTCTCATCGATCATCGGCTTTACAGGGTCGGTCATCGGTGTCGCGCTCGGCTCCATCGTGTCGACCGTATCGACGCAGGTATACAAGAACACCATCGCAAAGTCGGCCGACAAGGTTAAAGAGAAGGCGACGGGTGTCTTCGGCCCCGACGGGAAAACCGAGGTTCTACCTGGAGTCGGCCTGACAGAAAGCGATTGGGCCGAAACCGTGGCAACCGCACGCGATCCCTATGCGAGCACCCTGCGAACCCCCGGCGTGCACGGCACGCAGGGCGCGCAAGAGACCTGCGACGCACAGGGCACGAAGGTCCTCCGCGGCATGCAAGACGCCTACGACGCGCAGCGTACGAGAGTCCTCCATGGTGAAAGCGGTGCAATGCCATCCTCCGACACCCTTGACTCCGCACTGCCTCACATGGAGCGAAGCGCTGCCCAATCCCACAGCGCGCGGACGGCAGCCCTCCGCGCAACCAGAATAAGCCGCGCCAATCGGGCGAAAACGGAACGAGGCGTCGTGATCGTCGCTATCGCATCAGGGCTTATCGCCATCGCTCTTTCGGCTTTCATCATCTTCGCCGTGACGGAAGGCAGGGGCATCGGAGAGAAATCGAGCGTGTCCGACGCCGTCTTCGGCACTGCAAGCGACACGCCGGCAACCGAACAGTCCGATACCGGCAGCTCGAACAGCCAGTCTGATTCCAAGGATTCCGACACGGACAAGCAATCCACGACGAACGACGATTCATCGTCGACGAAGACGGGAAGCAACGCCGACTCGACCGCGGATTCGAACTCGAATGCCTCGTCCAGCAACAAAAACGGATCTTCCGCAGACGCCTCGAGCGGCGCAGGCGATGCCGATGCCGGATCCAACGGTTCATCCGGGACGAACGGTTCGGACTCTTCGGGCTCCGATCAGAACGCGTCGAACGGCAACGGTTCCGATTCGTCGTCTCCCTCGACCGACTCGAACGGCTCATCGGCATCGTCGAACGAAGCCGCCTCCGGCCAAAATGCAACCGGCAACTCGAGCTCGTCCCAAAGCGATACCGCCTCGAGAGCATAGAAGAGACAGAAAGCCAGACGCATCGGGCTTTTCCAGATAGCGGCCGAAGCCTTCCGCCGCTCTTGCCTGCATTCTAACGCGCAAGACATGACCGATGATCTTGTGCGTCCATTGCGTGCAAATCGTCGATGCCGCCTTCGATGGCGAAGACGTCCTGCGGGCATTCGTCCACGCAGATGCCGCAGCCCGATGATCTTGCGTATCCATTGCGGGCGAATTGTCGGGCAGCGATTTTATTCCCTGTATTCGTCTTAATGAGTTTTCAATGCACGTTGAAGGGCAGTTCGGCCCTAAAAACTCCCTGGGGCGGCATCGTCCCAGGGAGTTCCTTCTTCAACGCGGCCGTCCCCCTTTTTTAGATCGACCACGCCTCGGAAAGCTTCTGCAGCCGCGTCATGCGCGCGAAAAGACCGTCTTCCCGCGCGCGCAGCTCAGCCGGCGTTCCCTGCTCGACCACGCGGCCCTCCTTCAGGACGACCACCTTGTCGGCATTCTCGACCGTGCGCATGCGATGCGCGATGACGAGCACGGTCTTGCCTGCGATCAGTCGCGAAAGCGCCTGCTGGACCTGCGTCTCGTTCTCCACGTCAAGCGATGCCGTAGCCTCGTCAAGCAGCAGGATGGGAGCGTCCTTGAGCAGCGCGCGGGCGATGGAGATGCGCTGGCGCTCGCCGCCCGAGAGCCGGGCGCCGTTCTCGCCGATGGGCGTATCGTATCCCTGAGGCAGCTGGCTCACGAAATCGTCGCAGTTCGCAGCACGTGCGGCAGCCAGCACTTCTTCGTCGGTGGCGTCGCGCCGACCCAGACGGATATTCCCCATGATGCTGTCGTCGAAGAGCACGACGTCCTGGAACACCATGGAGTAATCGCCGAGCAGCACCTCGGGTTCGACGGTCTGGATATCCACGCCGCCTACCTCGATGGTGCCGGAATCGGCATCCCAGAGGCGCGCAGCCAGGCGCGCGCAGGTCGACTTGCCCGAACCTGACGGACCGACGAGCGCCGTAACCTCGCCCTCCTTCGCCGTGAACGACACGCTCTCGAGCACCGTGTCCGCATCGTATCCGAAGCTCACATCCGTGAACGCGATGTCATGGCCCGAAGGCGCGAAGGATTCCTTCCCGCCCGCGATAGGCTCGTCGTAGATGCTCTGCAGACGCGTCGCCGACACCTCCGAGTAGAAGACCTCGGCAATGAGAGCCAGCGCCTGATCGAACGGCCCGTAGATGCGCGTCACGACCAGGAAGAACGCGAAGAGCGTCATGAACCCGATCTGTCCTGTCGCAATGAGCGAGGCGCCCACGAGCACCGTCGACGCGATGCCGAGGCGCATGATGGCCGCGGCGGCATTGATGAACATGCCCGACATGAGCTCGGTGCGCACCATCTTGCGCTCGTGATCGTCGATCATGCCGAAAAGCCCGGAAAGATAGCGTTTCTCCTGATTGGTCGCACGAATCTCACGCGCGTTCTCGAGCATCTCCTGAAGGCCCTCGGCTACGCGCACGCCTGCGATGCGCACTTCGGACTGCTTGCTCGCAACCTTCCGGTGCGTGCCGAACAGCAGGGCGAACGCCACGGGCACGCCCCAGAGCGCGGCGAGGGCCAGCCGCCAGTCGAACGCAAGAAGCCCGACGGCGACGATCGCCGTGGAAATATAGGCGCCGTAGAGATACCCGAGCACGTGCGACCAGACATGTTCGAGCGTCGCCACATCGCCCATCAGGACTTCCGTCAGATCGGCAAGCTCATGACGGCCGAAGAACGAAAGAGGGAGGCGACGCAGGCGCTCGGCGATCGACAGGCGCTTCGCCTCCACCTCTCCGTAGACGCTGCTGTAGGTTGCGCCGTACTGCTTGAAGTGCGCGAAGAACGATACGGCCAGGAACGCGACGAGCCCGCGGCGTACGGAACGATGCCCGGAAGATCGCCTTCTCCCGACAGATGGTCCATGAGCTGCTTCATGAGCAGATACAGAAACATGATGCCGCCCATGTCGATCAGATTGACGACGACGGTCCAGAACGTACCGCGGCGCGCGATGACGACGCCGGAATCGGTAAGCGCGTACGTATGCTTGAATTTTTCCCCGAACAGCATCTACGACACCTCCTTTCCGACTTTCCAGTCAATCGCGGTGCAGAAGTCCTTCCACATGCGCGCATACAGCCCACCTGCGCGGACGAGCTCGTCATGCGTTCCCGACTCGACCGCACGCCCGCGATCGAGCACCACGATGCCGTCGGCATGGGCGACGCTCGAGAGGCGATGGGCGACCATGATGACCGTCCGGCCTTCGGCCAAACGCTCGATCGCCTTCTGGATAAGCGCTTCGTTCTCGGGATCGGCGAAGGCCGTGGCCTCGTCCAACACGACGATGGGGGAATCCTTGAGAATGGCGCGCGCCAAGGCGATCCGCTGCTGCTCGCCTCCGGACAGGTGCACGCCTTCGGATCCCACCTGGGTTTCCAGGCCTTGGGGAAGCTTTGCTACGATATCGGCGCACTGCGCCGCCTCGAGCGCTTCCTCCACCTGGGCGCGCGTGGCGCCCGGACGCGCGATGGCCACGTTGTCGAAGACGCTCATGCGGAAGAGCCGATCGTTCTGGAATGCGAAGGACACGAGGGCCATCAGCTCATGCGGATCGATGTCGCGCACGTCCACGCCGCCGACGAGCACCTGGCCCTCATCGACGTCCCAGAATCGGGGAATGAGGCTCGCAGCGGTCGTCTTCCCGCCGCCCGACGGTCCGACCAGCGCGAACGTCGAAGACGCCGGGACCTTGAAGGAAATCCCGTCGATCGCCGGAGCATCGGCGCCCGCATATGAGAACCTCACATCGCGGAACTCTATCGAGAAGTCCGCCGGACGCTGCGAATGCTCTGGAACGGACATCTCAGGAGCCGCCATGACCTCCTCGATGCGTGAAAGCGAATCGCCTGCGGTGTTCAGCCCGTTCGCCGCGAACATCACGCGCGCGAGCGCCGTCGAGATGATGCCCGAAAACACCGCATAGAAGGCGAAGTCGCAGATGAATCCTGGAAGATCGGCGGCGGTAGGGGCCAGCAGGACCACCACCGGCACCAGCAGCGCGAAGACGCCCTCGGTGACCGTGAGGTTTATGCTCTGCGGGATGCGGCAGATCTTTCCCTCGAAGTACTGGGCCTTCTCGCTATAGGTCTCGATCGCGCGGCGGAACGCGGCGAACGAATAAACCGTCTGCTGGAATATCTTCACGACGGGAATGCCGCGCACGTATTCGGTGCCGGCCTTTCCCAGATCCTCGAGCGAGGCTTGGAATTCAGCGATCACCCGAGCGCGGTCGCCGCCCATCATGGACATCATGCAGACGACCGATACGACGGCTGCCATCAGGCACGCCAGCCCCATGCGCCAATCGAAGGCGAGAAGCAGGACGACCATGCCGACGAACAGCACGATCGTGCCCACGATGTCGGCGAGATTGTGGGCGAGCATCGTCTCGGTCGCGGCGGCCGATCCGTCGATGCGGCGGCGCAGCGATCCCGATGCATGCGTATCGAAATACCCGAGACTGGTCTTCATCAGGTGCTCGGCGCATTGCTTGCGCATGTTGGACGCGGTCCTGAACGCTGCGAGATGCGTGCACATGAGCCCGAGGAAATACACGACCAGGCCGCCTATGGCGAAGCCGAACGCGATCCAGCCGTACTGGACGACGTTCGTCGCGGCCGCCCAGTCAGGCGCCACCTGAATCAAATCCCGAGCCGCAAGCCAAATGGCGACATAGGGAACCATGCTCGCCACCATGGATGCGCCGGAGAGCGCGCACCCGAGGAACGTAAGGCGCTTATGAGGTCCGGCGAAGGCGAGCAGCCTGGTCAGAACCCCCTTCTGCGCTTCCTTTCCCTTCGACATGCTGTTCCTTCCTTCCACATGCGGATCCTATTTTGTTAAAGTAGTCTAACTATTGAAAGAAGATGCGCGCCGCCTCATTCTGCAAGACGAACGATTGGCAACGCATTCCGTACGAAACAGTGCAGACCTAGTGAGGAGGCTCTATGCCTCGCGCCATCGAAAACGATCTCGCACGAGCGCTTTCAGCGTTGGATCCGCGCGTGCGCAGCGTCTTCGCCACGCAGCTCATGCAGTTCGGAGCCTCTCCGGCTCCCATCGCCTATGGATCTCTCATGCGCATCGATTCGACGCTCGCACGAGGATGGATGTGGGTCGAGCCCCATCGAGGACGATTGCGCCATCGTCATGCTGTGCGTCAAGATGAACGCCCCGACCATCCTCGAGGAAAAACCGGAGACCCCCTACGCGATGCTGTCCCTTGTATCGGCCGCAGACATGAAGGCGCTGCGCCGAACCGCATCCGAAACGCCGGACCGGTCGCCCTGGGACCATGCGGCCCTCGAAATGAACGCCCCGTTCTCACCTGGACTCGAGAACCACGTCATGGCAGCCACCATGCATCCGGGATCGTATGCATTCCCCTTGGAAACCGACCAGGTATACCGAGTCGCCAACGTGATCCTGTTCGAGCCGTTCCTGAACCGCAATCCCGAAGCCGCCGCAGCCTTCGAAGAAACGAACGCCCCGATCTCGCTCGACGAGTCGCTCGAACTCCGGGAGATCCTGCGCTCCCTGTCCATGCGGCACGCCTCCAAGCCGGGAGCGTCGCTGTTCTATTCAGGGAAGATGCGCGAAGCCATCGGGGGCTTCGCGGCGTACCGGCACGACGAGGCCATGCGTCGCCAGGCCGCAGGCCGCCATGCCGACGAGGATATCGTGGGCGCCGCGAAAACCGTTCTCTCCGAAACCATCGATGAGCCTCTCACCATTTCCGAACTTGCAGGACGGCTCTATGTCGGACGCACGTACCTGTGCGAGACCTTCAAGCGCGTGACGGGAGAAAGTATCGGGGCATACGGCATCCGTCTTCGCATGAGAAAGGCGGAGGAGCTGCTCGCGTTTTCCGAAGAGACGATCGACGACGTGGCGCGGCAGGTCGGATTCAAGCACCGCAGCGGCCTGTGCGCGGCGTTTCGCCGGGAAACCGGCATGACGCCCTCCGCATGGCGCCGAAACCGCACATGAGCTTCCGGCCGAGAAGCGCCCTGGCCGGGCAATGGCCCCGGATCGCACGACCGGCGCGAGGCTGCAGGCCGCAATCGGAACGTATCCTTGGCGCCTCATGAACTCGTCTTTGGAAATCCTCCTCAGCTCGCGCGGCCGGATTCCATCTCCATAACGGTATCGGCGAAGGCGAGCGTGGATGCACGATGCGACACGAGCACGATGGTCCTTTCGCCCGCCTGGTCGCGCAGCGATTTCAGAATCACACCCTCGTTAAGCGCATCGAGGTTGCTCGTCGGCTCGTCCAGCAGCATGAGCGGCGCGTCGTGCAAGAACGCACGTGCGATGCCGATGCGCTGGCGCTCCCCTCCCGAAAGCGTATCGCCCAGCTCGCCGACGTTCGTGTCGTAGCCGTCCGGCAACGTCTCGATGAAGTCATGGATCGAAGCCGCCTTCGCCGCCGCGACGATGCCCTCGCGCGATGCGCCGGGACGCCCGACCTCGATATTGCGGGCGATCGTGTCGTGGAACAGCCAGGTCTCCTGCGTCACGTACGACTCGCAGCTGCGCAAATCGGTCGTGTTCACATGGCGCAGATCGCGCGCAGGGCCTGAAACCTGACGCACGGACAGCGACCCGCCGGTCACGTCCCAGAAACGCATCATGAGCTTGAGAAGCGTCGACTTCCCGCTGCCGCTCTGGCCGTGGATGCCCACAACCGCGCCTTTCGGGATGTCGAACGACATGCCCGAAAGGATCTCGTCGTCGGCGTACGCGAAGGACACATCGTCGGCAACCATCCCATGAAACGAGGCAGGCTGTTCCCCTTCGATATCTTCCACCTGGGGTTTCTCATCAAGCAATGCCAACACGCGTTCGCCGGCGGCAAGCGTCTGGTTCAAGTTGTTCGAAAGGCTCGCAAGAGCCACCACCGGACCGAACGAACCCATGACGGCGACCGTCGAGACGATCATGGCCGTGAACCCTATGGACCCTATGCCGAACTGGAAGACGGAGACGGCAAGCGCCAGAACCGAGAAGAGCTGGATAGCGGCGTTGGTCATCGAGCGCTGCGACGCCTCTATGCCGGCAAGCCCCTCCTGCAGCCGTCCCAGCGCGCGCGAGCGCTCGTCGATGGCACGGCCGCGCGCGACGCCCTGCCCGTACTGGATCGTTTCGTCCAGGCCGTGCAACGACTCGAGGATGAAACCGTTCATCCGGGCGAACGATTCGCGGAACGCGAAGCCGACCTGCGCGCCGCGACGGCCGTGCGCGATCGGGATAAGAACGCCCACCACCGCGTAGCCTGCAAGGGCGACCAGCGAGACGGCCGCGCTCTGCGTCGAGATGAACGCCACCATGCAGGCGGAGACGACGACGGCGATCGCGATGGGCGATATCGTATGGGCGTAGAAGACCTCGAGCAGCTCGATGTCGGAGGTGATGAGCGAAACGAGATCGCCCTTGTCGCGTCCCTCGAGCTTCGCGGGGCAGAGCGTCCGCAGCACGGCGAAGACGCGGTGACGGACGATGGCAAGCAGGCGGAATGCGATGAAGTGGTTGCAGTATTGCTCGCCGTAGTGCAGAAGCCCGCGCGCCACCGCCATGACGGCGAGGGCGACGAAGAGCACCGGGATGCCGACGGGTCCTGCGACGGGCATATCGACCAGAGCCTCGGAGGAAAAAGATGCCCCCGCAAAAGCGCCTTCGAGACCGGCCGAGATGCCGAAGGCGGCCAGAATCGTGATGAAGATGGCGCACAGGTAGCCGACCGATCCCAGGATGATGGCCAGCACCATGATGGGCACCAGCGGCTTGACCAGGACGATGAGGCGACCCATGATGGCCGCGCCCGAGCGGCGCGCAGACGTTGCGTTCAAGTCGTTCATGCCACGACCTCCTGCGTCGAGAATCGTTCGAGCGCCATCTGCTGGTCGAACAGCGCGCGGAAGGCCCCGTCGGCGGCCATAAGTTCCTCGTACGTGCCGGACTCGCGGATCACGCCGCCCTCCAGCAGGCAGATGCGGTCGGAATCGACCACATTGGCCAGGCGGTGCGAGATCAGCACCACCGTCTTGCCGTGCTCGCGCGTCAGTCGATGCACGACGCGCATGACGGCCTCTTCGCTTTCGACATCGATATTCGACGTGGCCTCATCGAGGATATATGCAGGCGAATCATGCAGGAGCGCACGGGCGAAGGCCAAACGCTGCCGTTGCCCGCCCGAGAGGTTGCTTCCCTGTTCCTCGAGCTCGAAAGACAGGCCTCCTTGCATCCGCACGAAATCGGCGAGCCGCGTCTCCTCGAGCACGCCCCACAGACGCTCGTCCGTCGCATCGGGTGCGGCCATGCGCAGGTTCTCGGCGATCGTGCCCTTGAATACATAGCTGTTGTGAGGAAGCGTGGTGATGGCGCGCATCAGGCTTTCCTCCGATGCGTCGGAAAGCTCCACGCCTCCGACCTGCACGCTTCCTTCGTACCCTTCGTTGCGCCCCATCAAAACGCCTGCGATCGTGGATTTGCCGCAGCCCGACGCGCCCACGAGAGAGACGAAGCTGCCCTGGGGAACATCCAAGTCCACGCCCCGCAGCACCTCATGGCCCTCCGCATACGAGAAGCGAAGGCCGCGCAGGGCGATGTCGACGCCGTCGCACGGCACCTCGATGTCGCCTTTCTTCCCTTCAGGCGCATCGATCAGGGCGAAGATGCGGTCGCTCGCCGCCATGCCGTTCATCGCGATATGGAAGAACGATCCCAGAACGCGCATGGGAATGAAGAACTCGGAGGCCAGAAGGACGATCATGACGACGCCGAACAATCCGACGTTTCCTGCGTAGAACTGCGTGAGCGCCGTGATGATGCCGACGGCGGCCCCGCCGTACGCGACGATGTCCATGACCGTCGTCGAATTCAGCTGCATCGTGAGCACCTTCATCGTGATGCGGCGGAAATGCTCGGCATCGGCGTCCATCCGGCGTGCGTGCTCGCCGTCGGCCCGGTAGATCTTGAGCGTGGTCATGCCCTGCAGATTCTCAAGGAACGAATCACCCAGCCCGGCATAGGCATCCCAATAGTGCGAAAGCAGGCGGCGCGCGACGGTCTGGACCGCGGCGATGCTTGCCGGAATGAGAGGAACGCACAGGAGCAAGACCAGCGCGGACGGCAGATTCACGAACGAAAGCGCGCCGAAAAGCGTGAGCGGCGCGAGCATGGCGTAGAAGAACTGCGGAAGGTAGCGCCCGAAATAGGTTTCGAGCTGTTCGACGCCCTCGCCCGCCATCTGCACGACCTCGGAGGTCGCCACGCTCTGTCGGTACGAGGCGCCCAGACGCAGCAGCTTGCCGTAGATGCGCCCGCGCAGGATGCGTTTGACGTCCACGCTCGCCGCAAACGACGCCTTCGCCGCCTTGCGGTCGCAGACGAAGCGCAGG
>ERZ773051.249-NODE-249-length-42780-cov-7.291773_pt1 | contig 42780 bp, 15 predicted proteins | sample MGYA00580631_ERZ773051 | MGnify/ENA primary metagenome ERZ773051 (study PRJEB29015, sample SAMEA2738137) | human oral metagenome | biome: human oral; feature: human-associated habitat; material: saliva | place: China | collected 2204 ... | reverse complement strand
TGGCCCTCGTTGCGGTCTACCAGAAAGATCAGGATACCGATAACGTCGGCGGCGGCGGTGGCGGCGGTGCCGGTGGCGGCGGCGGAACCCGAAACGGCGGACACCGCGCGACCATCAGCCCGAACAATGTCGCACCGATTTCGAATCACAGCGGTGCGAAGCAGGATACGGCAAATACAAATCCGGCTGACAACACAACGGTTAACACGAGCGATGACCGCACAGAGCCCACGCCGCAGAAGAGAGCGGACCAGAGAGAGGGCAACAAGTATGTGTCGGACAACGACGGCGCAAAGAGAACGGTGAATCAGAGCACAGTGAATCAGGGTACGGTCCGGAAGAGCGGCAAGCGTCGTCTTCCGAAGACCGGTGAGGCACCGCTCGCACTGAACTATGCAGGTCTGGCACTCGGCATACTGCTCGCAGGCTTCGCAGCGATCAGAAAGAAAGAAGAGCAGTAAAGTGAAACAGCGGATCGCGGAAAAGCGGTATCCGCAAGAACAGTGGGAGGCGCTGTGCGGGAGCACAGCGCCTCCCACTGTATCTGCAGCTTGTCAGACAGAGAGATGCAAAGTATACTTAGAAGGTTGATTTTAGAACCGATCGGAGAGGAGAAGAGCGATGATGACAAGAATCCACCGCTCCAAATGTATACTGGCTGCACTGCTCAGTGCGGCTATGGTTGTATGGAATGTTTTTGCGGCAACATCCGTCTATGCCGCTCCGGCGATTGAGGATTTTCGGGAAGATGCGGAATTAATCAATGATTTGGTATTGCCGGCGGCCGTGCAAAAAAAATCACGGAACAGGAATGCGAGCCCCTCCGAAGCGACAGCTGCCAAGGAGCGACAGGCCCTTTTTGCAGGCGCGGCCGGTTGGGGGACACCATCGAGTGCGACAAAGATATTGCGCACGGAGCTCGATGGCGTTTTAATTGATGCCAGTGCTCCGGCCGGTGTGTTGCCGGAAGGAGCAGTGCTTAAAGCGCGGCGGCTGACCGATGAAGAAGAGAGAGAAGTCCTCAACCGAATAAGCGAGCATGCGGATACGGAAGGCAAGTCTGTGACGACACAGTTTCTCTGTGATCTGACGGTATTTAATGCGGCAGGAAAAGCTGTGCAGCCGGATAGTAGCAAGGGTCAGCTTGTCGTTTCCTTCCGGAATGTCGGCATTGTTGCTGCCGACTTGACCGAAATGGGGGACGACAAAGCGTATAGCATAGATGATACGGTCTCGGTACTCCATATCGATGAAGCGGAGCGTAAAGTCGATACACTTCGCGAAGGGCTACCCGCAAATCTTCCCGTTTTGCAGGTGGCTGCGGAGCATTTCTCGCCCTTTGCGGTTGTCAACTACAGGCCTGCGACTACCCCGACGCTCGGCGTGGAATTTAAGATGCTGGATTACGACAATGATAATCGCCTGGATTACCGTCTGAAGGATGTGACTGTTTTGGACGCGGCCGGTAATGGCATCAGCTCTATGAGCATACAGGTGGACTCCGGTTATATTGAGTCCATTCCGGACTATGCGCCGGGGGCAGACTCGCATGACTACAAGCTGTTTACGGACATCAATGCGAATCACCGGTTTTATCAGATCATTTTTCCGACGCCGCTCACCCCGGCAGAGGCGAAGACCTTTCTCGAGAATAAGCTTCACTTTCACCTTGTGAGTCAGGGAGCCAATCAACAGCTCACAATCAGTCTCGGAAACGGCCCGAGCCGTTTTCCGCAGAATGCGACAATCAAGCTCACAAAAGCCACGATTCCGAATCCCATGCCGGGCGACAGTGCGGAACACTACTATATGTATGTAGAGCCGCAGCCAAAGCGTTTAATCAGTTGGGCGGAAAGCTATAATCTGGCAAAGCAGACCTACCTTGACGGGATGCAGGGCTACTTGGTCACGGTCACTTCGGCGGCAGAGGACAATATCTTGAATCAGGTCACGGCGACAAATATCGGGGCTTGGTCCGGCGGCGCACGCTTTGAGGGCATCAACGACAGTGATTCGGTGCCGAACTGGACCGATAATCTGGCGCCGGGCAGAACGGCCGGTTCCGTTTTTGCCAACCAGAGCCTCAGCGGCTCCACAGGCAGCGGGGCGCATCGGCGTTTTCGCTGGCAGAACGGACCGGAGACGGGCATTGAGTATTACGAGCAAGGAAACGGCGGATCCACGCCCACCGGCAATGGTCATGCACTGAACACGCCCTACGGCAGTTATTCGCATTTCGAGCCGACAGGCGGTGTGACCTACGAGCCGAATTCATCGGGCGGCATGCACGGCGGCCCGTATGTCTCGGGCTATGAGTCCGTCATGCAGGTACACAATGCGGGACACTGGAACGACCTCCACAATGTGAGTGAATACACGGGAGGCGGTCTGGACGTCAAAGGTTTTTATATCGAGTTTAGCGGTTACAAGAAGACGGGTTCCACGAGCGAGCAGGTAGTTCCGTTGCATACCGCATCGACGGTGTATGCCGAGCGGAGCACGCAGCGGTATTATTTTCAGACTGCGGATGAAGCTGTAATCTGGGCGGGACAGAACGGCAATGCGCCGCTTACCTTGATCGGTGACACAACGCTAACAGGGGATATCCCGGCCAATGTGAGTCTGGATTTAAACGGACACATACTGACCGTTCCCGCAAGCAGCAGTGTGGTAAATCATGGCAGTATAGATGCAAGTAATCCGGCGAGTCAACTGTATATTCAGGGAAGCTATGGCGGCTTCCGCAATGCGGGAAGCGGAAGAGTGACAAGGCAGCTCACAGTCCGAATGAACGACCGAACCGTGACAGCGACCGAACCGCTTACCTGGAGTACGGCAGATGCGGTCGTCACCGGCCTCTTGGGCAACGATCGCGTGCGTGCGCTCACCGTGAACTTTGACAACAGTTCCACCGCAGATGTGCATCCGACCTTGCCGGTCATTGCGGAAAATCCGACAAGTTTTGACAACGGAAGCGCGGGCAGTACTGCAATCGGGACATATACCATTACATACCTGCCGGGTACAGTCACACGAAATCCGCATCAATATACAGTGCAGTTTCTTGCCAATGCGCCTGCCGGTCAGACAGTCACTGGCAATATGCCGGATCAGCATATTACCGGCAACGCAGCAGCCGATTTACGAAACCGCTTTGCCGTCAACGGGTATACCTTCAGCGGATGGACAGGTTCAGACGGTCAGACTTATGCGGATGGAGTGACGCCGTCATTGCTCTCGCGGCAAAACGGAGCCGTGGTCACCATGACAGCAAATTGGACGAAAAACACCTATACAATCCTGTATACAAATAATGTGCAGGTAGCCTCCCGGACGGCACCCGGCATAAACTCAAACACAGTGAGCAGTTATGAGGTCACGGATGCCGACATCAATCTTGTCCCTATGGTCTGGCAAGGCTATACGTTTGACGGGTGGTATGAAGATTCGGCATTCACAGGTACGCCGGTCACAAAGCTTGTCACGAATCACGCACCGGCAGGGAATCGCCACTATTATGCCAAATGGACACAAAAGCGTTATGCGCTCACCTACCATTTAAATGATGCAACGCCTGTCGGACATCCGGCAAGCAATCCGAATGCCGGGTTTACGGGATATACGGTTGAGACGCCGAATTACGCACTTGCGGATCCGGTCCGGGCAGGGTATCCCTTTGAGGGTTGGTTTACCGACGCCGCGCTGACCGTTCCGGCGCCTACAGTGATTGATACAACACAGGGCGACACAAATCCGACCGACTATTATGCGAAGTGGGGCGCTGCGCTCCCGTATACAATCGACTATCACTTCAACGATGATACACCTGCAGGACATGCTGCGCGCAATTCCGTGTCGAATCCGAACGGCTTCCGGGTCACGGATCCCGACATCTCCCTGCAGGCACCTGTTCGGACAGGGTATGTTTTTGAAGGCTGGTACAGAGATGCGGGTTTAACGATGCCTATCCGGACCATTGATCCGGCCAGTGCAGAGAATTACACGATTTATGCAAAATGGAGCAATCCGATACGCTATACGGTACAGTGGGATTTGAATGACGGGACACTGGCCGGCCCCCCGGCGGTGAATCCGAACAGCGGTATGGCAGGGTATACGGTGGAAGATGCGGATTTTGTGATGCAGTCGGCAAGCAGACCAGGTTATGCCTTTGAGGGCTGGTATGACAATGCCGCGCTGCTCGGTACGCCGATCACAACGCTCCGCACCATGGATGCAGAGAACAAGCATTATTATGCGAAGTGGAGCGCGCCGCTGCAATATCCGGTGCGGTATGAGCTGAATGATTCCGCAGCGAATCCGGCAGTCGTTCCGGCGAGTAATCTGCTGCGCTATAGCATAGAGACCAATGGGGGAGGCACAATTCATCTGAGTCCGGCTTTCCGTCAGGGCTATGATTTCCTTGGCTGGTACGATAATGCCGCTTTTGCGGGAGTGCCGGTCACAGACTTTCCGGCGACGGACGCAATGCCGAAGACTTACTATGCGAAATGGCAGATCAAATCATATCGGTTGCGGTATCATTTGAACAGCGGTAGCGGCAGTAACATGCCGATCAATCCGGCAGTCAATCCGGACAGCTATACGATTGAGGGGGCGGTGTCTCTTGCGCCGCCGCAGCGACAGGGGTATACCGGCATTTGGAGCGAGAACGGACAGACCGTCACGAATATTCCGGCGGGGAGCACGGGAGACCGAACACTGACTGCCATCTGGACGTTGAATCGGTATCCGATTCGCTATGAGCTCGGCGAGACTTTAAACAGTCGCGTGGAGGGCCTTCCTGCGTTGCCGCAGTCTTATACCGCGGAAGATGCAGGCTTCACGTTGCCTACGCCTCATCGCATCGGGTACACCTTCCTCCGTTGGGAGAAGAGCAGCGCTCCCGGGGTCGCGGACAATCGGATTCAAGCGGGCAGCGCGGGAGAGCTGACCTTCCGTGCGATTTGGGAACCAATACGCTATCGCATCCGTTACGATACGGCGGGCGGCGTGAACAACACGCAAAACCCGACCGAGTTTACCATTGAAGATGAAATTTCTCCTTATGGTCCGGTGAAGCAGGGCATGCGCTTTTGGACCTGGCAGCTTGTCGGCGGAAAATTTATTCACACAATACCGGCGGGAACGACACGCGATATCGATCTGGTGGCTCGTTATCAGAAGGAACAGGAGAGCGACAATATTGGTGGCGGTAACAGCAGCGGCAACGGCGGAAGGCAGAGGCAGGCTTTGCCGGACGGAACTGTGAACAAAAAAACGCAGAGGCAGAAAACAGGGAGTACAGAGAGCAGGGAAGGCGGAGTCATAGAACCGACGCCGCAGAAGAGGGCAGATGCGCGGGTGGAGGTAGTGCATGAAAGCGTCTCTCCGGAACACGGGGAGAGAGGTACCAAACTTGTGGCCGCAACAGAATCTGTCGAGTATCATAGGCGCGCCCGACTGCCGAAAACCGGAGAGACGCCTTTCCGCATTCCCCCGGCCTTTCTTTTGTTGTGTTCTTTGCTCGCAAGCAATCTGAGCTATTTCGTGCGCGGAATTCTTGCTTTTGGAAAAAAGAAGGCGGAATGGTTTTGATTGTTTGGACAAATCGACATATTTCGGCGGATTTTAGAGAAGTACTGTGAAATCCTTACAAAGTCGATAGAGAAAGTGCAAGCAAAGACAGCAAAACGCGGTAGAGCGGTGAAGGAAGATGACAGGAGGGCAAGTTGACTTTTTTTGGCCCCGTTGCTATCATATTTTGCGTATACACGGAGGAAATGCAGATGAGAGTCGTTTTTTCGCTTTTGATGGACAATACGCCCGGCGTTCTGAGCCGCATTGCGGGTCTGTTTACGCGGCGGGGTTATAATATCGAGAGCATTACGGCGGGCGTCACCGCAGATCCGCGCTACACAAGAATGACGGTGGTCTCGAACGGCGACGATGATGTGCTGGAGCAGATTGAGAAGCAAATTCGAAAGCTCGAGGATGTCAAGGATATCAAGCGTTTGCCGGAAGACAGAAGTGTTTACCGTGAACTCATGATGGTCAAAATACGTGCGAATGCGGGACAGCGGGAATCTGTTCATGCGGTTGTGCAGATTTTTCGCGCTAGTATTGTGGATGTGGGCAAGAGCTCTCTCACGATATTATTAACCGGGGATCAGAGCAAGCTGGATGCACTGCTCAAGCTGCTGGAAGAGTATGAGATTCTGGAGCTTGCGAGAACAGGTATCACAGGACTTTCGCGCGGAGCGGAAGATGTGAGATATCTGCCGTAAATTCGGTTATCAGAACTGGGTTCTTTCGCGGACTGAGAGTCGCAGAATTCGGTCTTTTTTGATAATGCTTTTGTTGACACGAAAAAGATGGAGGAAAATAGTATGGCACTGAAGATTTATTATCAGGAAGATTGCGATGTTTCCGTTTTAAAGGGACATAAGGTTGCGATTATCGGTTACGGTAGCCAGGGTCACGCGCATGCGCTGAATTTGAAAGATTCCGGCGTTGATGTCTGTGTGGGTCTCTACGAGGGTTCCAAGTCGAGAGAGAAGGCAGAGAAGCAGGGGCTCACGGTGAAGACCAATGCCGAGGCTGCAAAGTGGGCAGACATCATCATGATTCTGATCAACGATGAGCTGCAGGCAGATATGTACAAGAAGGACATCGAGCCGAATCTCAACGAGGGCGACATGCTCATGTTCGCACATGGCTTTAACATTCACTTTGGTCTCATCACACCGCCGAAGTTCGTCGATGTCACGATGATTGCACCGAAGGCACCGGGCCACACGGTTCGCAGTGAGTTCCTTGATGGCAAGGGCGTTCCGATGCTGATTGCGGTGGAGCAGGATGCAACGGGCAAGGCACTGGAGAAGGCACTCGCATACGGCGCGGCAATCGGTGGCGCGAGAGCGGGTCTGCTGGAGACGACCTATCGCATCGAGACCGAGACCGATCTCTTCGGCGAGCAGGCTGTCCTTTGCGGCGGTGTTTGCGCACTGATGCAGGCAGGTTTCGATACGCTGGTTGAGGCAGGCTACGATCCGAGAAATGCGTATTTCGAGTGCATTCACGAGATGAAGCTCATTGTCGACCTCATCTACCAGTCCGGTTTCGAGGGCATGCGCTATTCGATTTCCAACACGGCTGAGTTCGGTGACTATGTCTCCGGACCGAAGCTCATCACGGATGAGACGAGAAAGGCAATGAAGAAGATCCTTTCCGATATTCAGGATGGAACATTTGCAAATCAGTTCCTGCTTGATATGAGCCCGGCCGGACGCCAGGCGCACTTCAAGGCAATGCGCAGAAAGGCTTCTGAGCATCTTTCGGAGTCTGTCGGCAAGGAGATCAGAAAGCTCTATAGCTGGAACAATGAGGATTCCAAGCTGATTAATAACTAAAACCGATTTTGCAAGAAGGGCGATGGAAGCTGTGTTTCCGTCGCCCTCTTTTTAAACTGTATACATTTTCTGAAATGAATACATAATAAAGAAAAAGTTTACAATTTGTTTACAGTTCGGGCGCAATCGTAGACTTCCCGTCATATTTAGAGTATGCTTTCTTGCGGATATCTTAAGGATACGAGCAGAGACATTTCAGGAGTAAGGACATGAGAGATAGTATGGATTTGGTGATCCAGTGCCTGGAAATCTTGAAGGAAGACAGCACAAGGCGGGGACTGGAGCGCTTTTTGCGTACGGCAGCGCGCGGATTAAAACTTCCGGCATTGGCGCTTCACCTGCAACAGGGCGAACGGAGGCGGCGGTTGAGCTGTCGGACCGCCGGAACGCAGGCGGTCAGGTTTGTGTTCCGCCTTCCGCTGGAGAGCCGCGGTGTGACAATCGGAACTCTGGTCGTAGGTTGCAGTTCTCTGTTTCAGAATCTCCGTGTCCGAAAAAGTTGTCGTTCTTTGGCCCTTCTGCTCTCGACCGAGCTCGGTAACCAAAGAAGAGAAGAGAGCTTGCGGCGTGCGGCACATTCCGATGCGTTTCTGAACATCAAGAACCGAAATGCAATGGAAGCACATCGAAGGGCGCTGATGAAACGGAATGCGCCGCGTTCCGTCGGAGTGGTTTATCTCGATTTGAACGGGCTAAAACAGACAAATGACCGGTACGGCCATAAGGCAGGTGATCGGTTGTTGCAGCGGGCGGTGGATTTCTTTGCTGCTTATTTTCCGCGTGAACATATTTATCGCGCGGGCGGAGATGAATTTGTTATTTTGGAATCCGGACTGCAAGAGACGAGTTTCTCAGCGCGTGTCCGGGATTTACGAAAGGCACTCAAAGCGCATACAGCGCCGCAGGCTGCAATGGGGGCAGCGTGGCGCGCGAGAGAAGGATTGGTACAGGAAGCACTGGATGAAGCTGATGCCGAAATGTACCGCGATAAAAACGGCACCGGACGGTATCGTGGTGCCAAGAAACAAAAACAGATATAAAAGGGGAAGCGCATGGTATTTTCCAGCATCACATTTTTGCTTTATTTTTTGCCGATTGTTTTTCTGGTCTATTATATTCTTGCGTTTTCTCGTCCCTTGCAAAACATATGGCTGGTGATTACGAGCCTTCTTTTCTATGCCTGGGGTGAGCCTATCTATGTGTTTCTGATGCTCGCGTCCATCACATGCAACTGGCTGTTCGGAATGATGTTGCTTTGGATTCGGCAAGACCGGGTCAAAGCGCGGCGTCTGGTTTTGATCATTGCTTGCGTTCTGAATCTTGGCATGCTTGGTATTTTTAAGTATTCGGGATTTGTGGTTGAGACGGTCAACGGCATTATGGAGCGCCCCTTTCTCCCGTATCCGAATATTGTTCTTCCGATCGGTATTTCCTTTTTCACATTCCAGGCTTTGTCCTATGTCATAGATGTCTATATGGGAAACGCTGAGCCCCAGAAGAATCTGTTGGATATCGCACTCTATATCGCTTTCTTTCCACAGCTTATTGCGGGCCCGATTGTCAAATATTCGGCAATTGCAGAGCAGATTAAAACGCGGCGCACGGATCTGACCATGTTGACCGAAGGGATATGCCGTTTTTGTGAGGGATTCTGTAAAAAGATTCTGATTGCGAACAATCTCGCGGTGATTGCGGATACCGTATTTAATCTGACGAAAGGCGGTGACTCCACAATTCCGGTGCCCATGTTGCTCGCCTGGCTCGGCGCGGTGAGTTACATGTTCCAGCTCTACTACGATTTCAGCGCCTATTCCGATATGGCAATCGGACTTGGTCTCATGTTCGGTTTCCGCTTTTCCGAGAACTTCCGCTACCCGTTTGTGAGCCGTTCGATCCGTGAGTTTATGACGCGCTGGCACATCAGTCTTGCATCCTGGTTCAGCCAATATGTCTATAAACCGCTCGGCGGCGCAAGTAGCAAGAAAAAAGATGTTATGATACGAAATCTCTTCATCGTCTGGCTGCTGACCGGTCTCTGGCACGGTGCGAACTGGACTTATATCTGGTGGGGGTTGTACTTCTTTGTTTTAATCATATTCGAAATTATGTTCCGTCTCGACGAGCGAGAGGGGCATGAGGTCCTTCGGCATGCCTATGTGGTTGTCGCAACGGTTTTTGCAATGGTCATTTTCCGCTGCGAGACAGGAGAGCAGATGTCTCTCTTCTTTGCGGATTTGTTCGCGCTCGGCGGAAACGGTTTTTACAGTCCGTCGGTCGTCATGTTTCTGAAAGAGTACGGTATTTCTCTGATCGGCGCCGTGCTGTTTGCACTGCCTGTTCGCAATTACATTCTGGAGAAGACGGAAGACAGCGAGGGACATGAAATTTTCTATCGGAGCTGCGGAGTCATTTATGTGATTTGCCTCGGAGCCTGCATGCTCTTTTCGATTGCAATACTGGCGAAGGGCGGCTACAACCCGTTCATTTACTTCAACTTCTAAGGAGGAGACGAAACGATGAAACGATATCAGGCAGTCTTCTCGGCACTGTTTCTCGCGGGTCTGTTTTCGCTCTCGGCTTTAAACTTATACCGGGAGCGAGACGCTCTGCAAAAGAAAATTCAGGACATTGAAAAACCAAAGGCGGTGTCCGAATACAAGAAGTACACAAAGCAGCTTGACGGTATTCTCTCGCAGACGCTGGTCGGCGGGCACCGCTGGAACGAGCTCTACGGCACTGTGTACAGGGCGCTCGGCAAAAATGAGGAAAACTCATTCAAGTATGTGAGAGATGAAGATTCGGTACTCTATTCGGGAAACTTCTATAATAATTCGAATCTCAGTGCTCCCGGCATTGCGGGACGCATGCGTCGCTTACAGGACAGTCTGAAAGATAAGGGCACTAGGCTGGTGGTCATTATGTATCCGACCAAATTCCGCGAGGACTGGTCGAGAGGATATTACGGCATACCCTACAACAATCTGAATGCCTACGGCGATGAAGTGCTTCGTTATCTGCGCCGTTACGATGTGGACTATGTCGATGTGCGAGATGTCTTTCGGGATGCCGATATGAAGGCAAAGGATATTTTCTACCATACCGACCACCACTGGACCGTTCCTTCGGCCTTTTATGCGACCGGAAAGATTGTTGACCATCTGAATCAAAAGTTTGAGGCAAACTTGGACCCCGATGGGTATTACCGGGATTTGAACAACTATACGATTGAGACCTACTCGCATATCTATATGGGATCGCAGGGCAGAGATGCCGGTCTGATTTATTCGCGGAGGCTCGACGATTATAGTTTCGTCTACCCGAAGTTCGAAACCAATTATCACTACTATTCGCGTTACAAAGGCGGCAAAGAGGCGAACAAGGACGGACCGATAGAACGCACGCTGATCGATCGAAAGTATCTGGATTATGCCGATCCCTACGACCGCGAGATGAATAACAGCTACTTGCAGGGTGTAGTCCGTTTTGACCAGATTGACAACAAGCTGAATCCGAACGGACCGACGGCGCTCTTTATTCGAGATTCTTACTCCTCGCCGGTCGCGACCTTCCTGTCACCGATGTTCTCACGCATCGAATTACTCTGGTCCCTGCATTTTAGCCCGACCGGAGATGGAAGCATTCAGAAGATGCTCGAGAAAAAGCATTTTGACTATGTCTTCGTGGCGCTTGCGCTGGATAACTTCACCAACGAGGGTACACCGTTCTATACCGATGACCCGAAAGCGGCGGAAACCGGAGATGCCGATGTGGCTGCGCAGGGACAGGATCCCGCCGCGCACTGAGAGAGGAGGGGATAAAACATGAGCATTGCGGCAGAAGTAAGCCGTGTGGAGCGAAAGTTTGTCTTGCCGGTTAAAATGGCGGAAGACCTCTACGGAAGACTCCGATATCTCTTGCCCGGCGATCCGTTTCAGGGGTATGAGCCTTACAACGTTCGTTCGCTCTATTTTGACTCGTTTTACAACGAGGACTATGTCGACAAGATGGATGGTCTTGAAGACCGGAAAAAGATACGCATCCGAATCTACCATCCGACGGACACCAAGGCAAAACTGGAACTCAAGCAGAAGCAGGGGGAAAATCAGCATAAGCTCTCGCTCGGTATTACGCGGGAACAGGCACAGGAGATGATCGCGGGAAATTATGACTGCCTACTCGAAGAGGGGTCGGAACTTGCCGAAAATATTTACGGTATCATGCACAAGGAGCAGTACCGGCCCGCCGCATTGATTCAATACAAGCGCAGAGCTTTTGCCGTGCCGATTAATAACATCCGGATTACCTTTGACAGCCACATTGAGACTTCCGAGGGCAATTTCGATTTATTTTCGGAACATCCCGGAATCTTCTATCCGGCGGACACACAGAGTTTTGTCGTGCTGGAGGTCAAGTACAATAACTTTTTGCTCAGCTATATCAAAGATGCGCTGCAACTCGCAGATCTCACGGAAGAGAGCTATTCCAAGTATGTCGCGGGCAGACGCTATGGTTTGCTGCCGGTCATCGGCAGAGTGTAAAGGGGGAGAATTATGAGAAACGCACTGTATCAGTACTTGTCCGCACAGTCGGGCACCTTGTCCACCGGCGAAATTTTGATGAGCTTTATTGCGGCCATTGTGATTGCGCTGGTCATTTTTGTGAGCTATCAGTTTTCACATGCAGGCACCGTCTATAGCGCTAAGTTCAATGTATCGCTGGTCATGTTGACCATTGTGACAACGCTTGTCATGAGCGTCATCGGAAACAACGTCGCCCTGTCGCTCGGCATGGTCGGTGCGCTCTCGATTGTTCGTTTCCGCACCGCGATTAAGGACCCCAGAGATACGGCCTATATTTTCTGGTGCATCGCCTCCGGCATCTGCTGTGGCATCCAGGACTTTAAGATTGCCGGCATCGGTTCGGGTGTGATTTTCCTCGTGCTCCTAGTACTCGGCAATGTGCGCTCCAATGACCGATATCTCCTGATTGTGCGGGGCAGCGGCAAGAGCGACGAAATCATGAAGACGGTCAATGAGTACTATGAGCACAAGGCGCAGTTCCGTGTGGATAATTCGGAGAAGGATCGGATTGAGTTGATTTATGAGATTTCCGGAAAGCTTCGCGAAAAATGCCTGCAGAAGCATGAAGGCAGAGAACTGAAAGACGTACTTTTCCAGATTGAAGGTGTAGAGGCAGTGCATCTCGTCTGCCAGAACGACGAGATTACGCGCTGATTGGCGGTAACATGAGAACTCCAACAAGAAAAACGCTGATTACGGCGGCGGTTGTCCTAGCAGTGCTGACGATTTTTGTCACAGCTTTTTCCTATTTAAAAGCAGCACTCTCGATGCACTATCGAAGTTATCAGCATGAGGTACATCAGAACGCGGACAGCAGTCTGGGGCCGGACAGTATGCCCGGAGATGGCAGTGTCGATGTCGCCACCTTTGAGACGCATCTGCCGATTGTCGTTCTGGATATGAACGGAGAAGAGCCGAAAGACATTTACAAGATGGTCGGCGACGGACAGAAGCGTGAATACAGAGATCCGAATGTGACCGACCCCTGGATTCCCATGACGTTCACCTTGGTGGACAATCCGAACGACCACAATAAGATTACGGATGCACCGTCCTTTGTAAATCACGGCAAAATAAAGCTTCGCGGTGCTTCTTCGCGTTCCTTCCAGAAGAAGCAGTATGGCATTAAGCTCCTCGACGATGAGGGCAAAGAGCTCGAAGCGCCGCTCCTTGGCATGGATGCGGATGAAGACTGGGTGCTTTCCAACAGTATTCTGGACGCAAGCCAGATTCGCAACTACATCGCCTATAATCTGGCCGGTCAGCTCATGCCGTTTACGCCGGAGTGCCGCTTCGTCGAGATGTTTATCAAAGACGGTGATACTTATAATTATCGGGGACTTTACCTCCTGACCGAGCCGGTCAAGCAAGGCAAAGGACATGTGGACATTCAGGACTACAATCCCAGAGACAAGCGTCCCGCAGTCATTCTGGTGCGTGACCGCGCGGATGACACCAAAACGACACTTTCGACCTGGGCTTCCGATCAGCAGCTCACATACGGCTGGTTCACCATCAAGTATCCGAAGGATTCTCTGCTGACGCCGGAAGTTAAACAGAAATTGGAGACTGAACTCACAGAAATCGAGAAAACGCTGTACAGTGATAACTATCGCCAGTTCTTGAGTTATCCGCATCTCATCAATCTGCCGAGCTTTATCGATTACTTTGTCATCAACGAGTATTTCATGAACTATGACTCGGGTGACAATTCGACCTACTATTACCAGGATCCGGCGCATCAACTTAGTATGGGACCGCTCTGGGACTATGATAACTGTTGGGACAACTACAAGTTTGCGGCAGGCGGTGCGGAGTACATGGTCATGCCGGAGCGCCCCTGGTTTGAGCGCATGGTGCGCGATCCGGATTTCGATGCGAGGGTGGTGCAGCGTTATAAGGAACTGCGGAAGGGGATATTCTCCGATAAGAATGTGATGCAGTTCATCGACAAGACGGTGGCCTATCTCGGCAATGCCTCGAAGCGAGACCGCAGCCGCTGGAGAGAGGTCTATAAGGAGAACCACCAGCTGGCGCTGGTCAAAGAAGGTCACGGCTATATGATTGACCGAAACCGCGAAACCTATGCGGAGGAATTGGTGCGCTTAAAGGACATGATTAAGGGGCACGGCAAATGGTTGGATCTCTATATGGGCGATTATCTGAACGGCTTTATTCAGGAGCCGCTTGCGGAACGCAGCCGTGAGACTTACGCAAATCTGGCACTTGCGTTTTTGTTGCTCTTCATTGCATCCGCCTACCTTCTGGGTAAGAGAGTGAAATAACATGTACGAGAAACACGAATTCAAACTGCAGACCGAGAAGATTCCGCTGTATACGCCGCCGGAGTCAGCCAACATCACATTAAAGAAGAAACAGCCGCTCTGGCTTGCGGTGCTGGTCGGCATTGTGATGGTGGGCTACGGAATCTGGCGTATCGGGTTTACCCTGCCTTCTGCCTCACAGTACGGCTGGCTGGCCTTCATCGGCGGCATCTTTCTTCTGGTTGCGGAGCTTTTGTCCTCTTACGAGGCACTGTCACATTACCTGTCACTTCGCGACGTCTATGAGCCGGAGATGCCGGATGTGCCGCATGAACTGTTTCCGGACGTCGATGTCTTCATTTCGACGCACAACGAGGAGACGGACATTCTGTTCAAGACGGCAAATGCCTGTGCGGCCATGGACTACCCGGATCCCTCGAAGGTGCATGTTTTTCTCTGTGACGATACCAATCGCCCGGAGGTCGCGGCTCTTGCGAAGGAACTCGGTGTGGGGTACTTCGGTCTCAGCAACAACAAGCACGCGAAGGCCGGCAACATCAACAATGCGCTGAGTCGCACGACTTCTCCGCTGATTGCCACTTTCGATGCCGATATGATTCCGAAGAGCAACTTCCTGATGGAGGTGGTTCCGTATTTCTTTTTGCCCATCATGGAAAAGAAGGAGGACGGCTCCTGGGTTGTCAAGCCGAAGGAAGCACAGAAGGACTGCGGAAAAATCGGTTTCATTCAGACGCCGCAGGTCTTTTATAACGCCGACTTGTTCCAGTACAATCTCTATGCGGAGGATAGGGTTCCGAACGAACAAGACTACTTTTTCCGCGAGGTGAATCTCGGCAAGAATCGCAACAATGCCGTGCTTTATGCGGGCTCCAATACAATGATTTCGCGCGAAGCGCTGGAAGGTGTCGGCGGTATCGCAACAGGCACGATTACCGAGGACTTTGAGACGGGACTCCGGATCGAGGCACTGAATTATCGTTGCTATGCGGTCAAGAAGCCGCTTGCCCAGGGGTTGGCGCCGATTACCATTTCGTCGCTGATCAAACAGCGCGTGCGCTGGGGACGCGGTTGTATCTACTCGCTTCGCCGTGTGCACCTTCTGAGCAATCCGGCATTTTCGTTGAAGTTGAAACTCAGCTACTATGCCTGCCGCATTTATTGGGAGAGTTTTTCAAGGCGCCTGGTCTATATTCTGTCGCCGGTGCTTTTCTTGTTGCTCGGCATTCCGCTGGTCGTAATGGATCTCAGGCAGCTCTTGTTTCTCTGGCTTCCTTACTACATCTTTTACAGCTTCTTGCTCACGAAGGTGAGTTCGGAAATCCGCGATACGCGCTGGAGCAATACCATCGATACCATTATGTTTCCTTACCTTCTCATTCCGATTTGGGCGGAGTTCTTCCACATCAATGAGAAAAAGTTCTCGGTTACGGCAAAGTCCCGCTCCTGGAATGACAGCAATGAGTTTTATCTTGCCATTCCGCATATCTGCCTCTTTGTTGTCTCCGCAATTTCGCTGATTTTTGCGGTGCAGCAGCTCATCATCAACCGCGCCTTCGGTCTGATTATCATGATCATGTGGATGCTGATTAACTCGTTCAGTTTGTTGATGGCTGTTTTCTTCATGCGCGGCCGCGTCAATGAGCGAGAGTTTGAGCGTTTCGACTGTGACCTTGAGATGGAAGTGCGTCAGGAGGCGGAACAGGAAGAGGGATTTGCGGCGCGGGTCATCAATATCTCCGAGGGTGGTTTTGCCTTTGAGCGAAAAGAACCGCTGCCGTTCCCGACGGATCGCGGGACAGTGCTGCATTTTGTCATCAAAGACCGGAAATATTGTGCGTCGCTGCGCGGCAAAATCATTGCGGTCAGCAAGCCGAAGCGCGGTAAGGTCTGGACTTACCGGGTACAGCGCGTCGGCGAGATGAGTACGGCCGAGAAGCGAGAGTTTTTCCAGATTGTCTATGACCGTCTGAATCCGTTGCCGGAGAAACTCGCCGAGGATACCAGTTATTTCGACGACTTGTTTCGCGTTATGGAAGAGGGCAACAAGGAACGGGCGCCGCAGCGCCGCACAATGCCGCGTTTCCGCGTGCGAAGCAAGGAGAAACTCGCCGACGGCACGGTCGTCATGGTCGAGGATCTGAATTTCAAATATGTGCGTTTGCGGCTCGTGAAGGGAGGAGCGCTTCCGGAGACGCTCACGCTGTTTGAAGGAACTGAGTATCCGATGCAATGTGAAAAGAGTGAAATCCGGGAGGGACTGTATCGCATTCAAAACAGCGAAGCGCTCCTGGAAAATCCGGTGTTTTTAGAGAAAATCAAGGAGTGGAGTAAGAAATGAGCACAGCGAAACATCAGTCCAAAAAAGCGGTCGTCGTTGTGCTCGCCGGGATTCTGGCCAGTGTACTCGCGGGCGGCTTTTTCTATGCCAATGCGGAAGAAGGCTATCACGGCGTAAAGTCCTACGGACAGCTCAGTGTCCGCGACGGGAAATTGTACAGCGAGAAGGCAAAAAAGACGGTACAGCTGCGAGGCATCTCGAGCCACGGACTCAGCTGGTATCCGGAATTTACCACGCGTGAGGCGCTGCGCAGTGTCAAACAGTGGGGGGCCGATTTGTTTCGCGCGGCTATGTATACGGATCAGGAGGGCGGCTATCTCTACGAGCCGGAAGCGGCCAAGAAAAGGCTGTATACAGCGGTGGACAATGCGCTCGCGGAAGACATGTATGCGATTGCGGATTGGCACACGTTAAAGGATAAGAACCCGCTCGATCATGTGGAAGAGGCGAAGCGCTTTTTCCGTGAAGTCTCGGCGCACTACGGGAACAATCCCGGCGTGATTTATGAAATTTGTAATGAGCCGAATGGCGACACGAGCTGGGAGGATGTGAAGCGTTATGCCGAACAGGTAATTCCGGAGATCCGTGCAAACGCGCCGCAGGCACTCATCCTATGCGGGACACAGGACCACTCGGCGAATCTCGACGGCCCGCTGCGGGATCCGATTGACGATTCCAATCTCATGTATGATCTTCATTTCTATGCGGATGTCTCGAAAGAGAAGCATTTCGATGCGGTCTACGAAGAAAAGCTGTTGCGGGCGAAACTTCCGATTTTTGTGAGCGAATGGGGCATCAGCTACGGCAAGCTCGATGATACCCACATCAAGAGCCCGCAGGACAGCCGCCTCTCGTTTCAGGAGGCAAAAGAGTTTGCTGCCTTTTTGCGGAAAAATCAGATTTCCTGGACTTACTGGTCGCTCTCCAATAAAGCAGAGGCACATAGCATTGTGTTGCCGTCTTCCTCTAAAAAGAGCAATTGGGAGAGCAGAGATTTGACGCCGTCGGGCATTCTGGTGCGTCGTCTGCTTTTAGAAAAGGAGTAATGTGTTGAAGAGCAAACATCTTTTTACACTTGCCTCGGTTGCGATGTTTGTATTCGTGTTGCTTGTCGGGATTCGCATATATTTGGCAGGTGGTGCAGAGCGTCGCGACCGGGCTTACTCGAAAAAACTGGACCGGATTCTCAGCGATGCAAAGTTTGAGGGGAGCTACCTGCTCGCCAGAGACGGCAAGATTATCGCTTCCGGCGGAAGAGGAACCGTTTCGGCGGACAACCAGACACCTATCGGACGCGATTCGACAGTGGCGATCAACTCGCTGACCAAACAGTTCACGGGTGTTGCGATTTATCAGCTTTTGAATGAGGGCAAGCTTCGCTTAGACGCACCAATCGGCACATATCTGCCCGATTGTCCTTACGGCGGTCAGGTGACGGTACAGCAGTTGCTTGAGATGAAATCAGGTCTGCCGAATTTCTCGGATGAGCAGTCGCTTCGAGACAAGTACGGAGATCAGATTTACAGCGGTATGGATCTGGCGGCTTTGCGCGCAGATGTTTTTGCGCTGCAACTCAAGACAACGCCGGGAGAGACTTTTGAATACTCCAATACGAACTACTATTTATTGGGACTCATCATTGAACAGCTGAGCGGTGAGAAGTATGAGGATTATATCCGGAAGAACATCATCCAAGCGGTTGGAATGCGGCATACAGGCTTCAACTGGAATGATGCAGAGGTGAGACCCTTTGACCCGCAGAAGAACGGAGACGGCAGAGAGTTTGCACCGGCATTTACGTTCTCGGCAGGCGAAATGACCTCGACTGTCATAGACCTTTACCTCTGGCAGAACTATCTCTACGGCGGTGGTTTTCCGGGCATTGTGCCGCAGGACCTGTTCAAAGAGAACGGCTATCATATGGGACTTAACCGAAAGGATGGTGTGTTCCGGCATGCCGGTGCGACACACCTGTACCGCTCCAATATGCTCTATGACACGAACACCAAAGAGCAGATCATACTTCTTGGACGCAGGCCGGAGAGTGATTTAAATGAGCTGACCGATGCCTTGAAGGAGTGGCTGACCCACGAAGAGGCGTCGAGACAATAAGCAGCTGGTAACGAATGGGTTTAGAATCGAAAGGAGACAAACAGTATGGAACGCGAAGAAGTCATTGAGAAGGTCATTGCAGTTATCCGGGATGTGATGGATGTGAATCAGGTCGAGATTGACGAGGACACGGAGATGCAGGAAGATCTGAACATCGATTCGCTGGATTTCTATAGCCTGCTCGGCGCGCTGGAATCCAATTTCCACATTCGCATGCCGGAGAAGGAACTTGCCAACACGGAGACCGTTGGTGACATTGCGGACGCAGTGATTCGTCGCATGGGGAAGTAAAGCATGGTATTTGTCGATATTTTAGAAGAGATTGTTCGTGCTTATCCAAAGCGGGAGGCTTTTTGCTATCGGGATGCGGAGAGCGGAGAAATCTGTACCGTGTGCTTTGAACGTTTTCTGGAAGATGTGTCGCGTGCAGCGGCATACTGGAGTGAGAAGCAGAAGTGTCTGTCGCCGGAGGAACCGTTCCGCGTCGGTATCGCGGCCGATAACTCCTATCCGTACTTTGTCGAATATCTCGGTGTAATTGCGGCAGGCGGTGTTTTCGTCCCGTTGAATCAGAGTTTCGGGGCAGCGCGCGTGTTGGAATTTGCCGCGGAAATCGGCATTCCCTATATGATGGCAGGAGCGGCTCAGCTCGCAGACAGCGAGTATGCGGCAGAACTGAACGCAGCCTATCCGGCAGGGCGCTTGTTGCCGCTCGACCACGTTTTTGCGGAGAGTTCAAAGTGTGAGGCGCTCGAGGAACTGTATCGAGGAGAAGAGGACGACACCATCCTCATGTTGCTCTCATCGGGTACCAGCGGGCGCTCGAAGATTGTAGAGATTACCAACGGAAATCTCTGTGCTTATCCGGCGGAAGTTTTCAATGGACTTCGCGCGGAGAGAGAGCGCGGAACGCTGCAGCACTATGAAAATCTGATTATCCTGCCGTTTTTCCATATCGGCGGCGTGATTCCGATTATGGGAGAACTTGCACGCGGCAACTGTCTCTTTATCAGCAATGCGCGGCAGTTCCTGCAGGATCTCAGTGCGCGGCAGTTCGGGAAGCTCATTGTCGCACCGGCGATGATGAAGCGGATTCTGGAGCGCGCCGAGAAAAATGAGAAAGTCGCAAAGACGCTTGACTCCGTACAGGAGGCGCTTTGCCTCGGTGCCGCAATGAGCCCCGTGCTCATCCAGGCACTGCATGCGCGCAACATTATGCCGCGCACGTATTACGGTCTTACCGAGACTACCGGTACGGTGACATATCGCGGCCCCTATCGGGACGGCGCCTGTTGCACGGTCGCTGATTTCTGCGAAATCAAGATTGAGGACGAAGAAATCTGTGTCCGCGGCAAGAATGTGATGAAGGGTTACTATAAAAATCCTGCGGCGACAGCGGAGGCAATTCGCGACGGCTGGTTCCACACCGGCGATTTGGGTCGCATCGATGAAGACGGCTATCTCTTTGTGACAGGACGGCGCAAAAATATCATTGTCCTCTCGAACGGAGAGAATGTGAGCCCGGAAGTTCTTGAGGATAAGCTCTATGCCTGCCGGTTGATCGACGAGTGCATTGTCTTTGGCGACGGAGAAGAAATTGCAGTCAATATTTTCTCTGTGGCAGCGGCGGCAGAGGAGAGCAAGGCAGAAGAGGTTCGTGCATTCATCAAGGAACTGAATCGCACATTGCCGCGCGCAGAACAGATTCGGAAAGTTAATTTGTCGGCAGAAGAGTTGCCGAAAAACAGTACAGGAAAGCTCCTGCGGTGAAGTGGCAGAGAGCGGCTTTGAGACCGGAAGCGGAATTACGGGCCTCAAAGTCGCTCTCTTTTTGTGTGCGGACAGCCCTTTCCGTTTTTTACATTTATGACAAGTTATAAATGAAGAACCGAAATAATATTATGCAAAAAAGCATAGAGTGAATAAATAGTCGTTCTATATCTGTGAAAAATATGCATTTTATGAAAAGAAAGCAAAAATTACTTTATTCCAAGCAGATGCTACGGATAAAAATCAATAAAAATTAAGATGTCAGCGTGTTTTAATGGACACAGAAAAGAAAAATATGCTATTCTATTCCGAGAATGTCAAGAATTAGTATTAATTACTGATTTGGGGAATGACCGTAGAGAAGCGTATATCTCTGCGGCAGCAAAGAACAAAGGAGGATCGGAAGATAGATGAAAGAAGGAAGAAGGAGAGGGATATGGAGAGTTGTAGCGCTCATTCTGGCGGTTCTGCTCATTGTAGAGTCGATGCCTTTGAATGCGCTCGCAGCGGCCTATCACCGCTACAGCACAGCGGGAAATAACAGCTATATCCCGTTGGTTTCATCGCAGGATGACGATGACGGCTGGGATGAGGAAGACCGAGACGGTGATCTCATAGATGACAGAGATCTCAGTGCTTTGGGAACCTTGTCGCTCGGCTGGAATAATCGTCTGGCATCGGGAAACAATGCATCGATGAGCAATGCGCTTCTCATGACTTCGCTTCTCGCTATGCCGGCCACTGCGACCAATGCCTATCGAAGCGGTGCCTGGTCAGGTCCGACAGAGGGAGGCGTGCTGACGGCGGCAAATAACTATATCCGTCTGGACAATGCGAATACAGTGTTAAAGCAGCCCTCTGACTTTGCCATCGGCAAATACGGAGAGCGTACCTTTAACCTTGAGTTCGGTGTTCGCCCTGAGGAGATTCCGCCGGCCGACCGGTCCAAAGTCGGAATTGAGATTCTGATTCCGGCGGGATTCGATGTGCAGTCGGTTCCGACGCCGAGCGGTTCGCCGTTTACGAAGCAAAATACGGCAGACGGTCAGGTTTTGATTGCAAGACCAAATGTAGCAGTCGCGGGTGTGTCGGGTCAGATTACGCTGCAGCAGAATGCGCTTCAGTTAATCAATGACCTTGCGCTCACGGAGGGTAAGTATCGATTCCAGATTCGCGTGTTCAAGAATTACGGTACGCCGCAGCAGACGCTGCTTACAACGACGACCGAGACCATTGAGACGGCTTCGCTTTCGCTTGAGACGAGCAACCAGAATCCGACCTATACGATTACGAATGACTCGGACAGCTTCTCCTGGATGCCAGGTGATATTTCGTTCGCCAATGTGGGTAGAAGAGCGGGCTCCACGAACTCCGGGACGACCAGCGCGGATAGCGATGCAAAGATGCTTCTGGCTTCCGGCAACTACAGCAATGACAATCTGGTTACACATCAGCGGAAGGGTTTCCAGGTCTCTGTACATAAGACAGAGGGCTATATCGGTCCCGGTGCACAGTTTGAGTTCAAGCTTCCGGATGAGGGAAATCTCTTTGAGAAGCGCGGTGTCTTGTTCTACTGGTTTGAGAGCGATGACGGCATCACGCTGCCGGTGCGTCACATAGGTGATTATAATTCGTCGCTGACCGCAACTGTGCCGTGGAGTGACGGCATTTACCGCTTTGATGCCAACACGCTCTATACGAGATTCAGCGGTACGGACTATGCCAAGGTCGAGAGACAAAACGCGAATGTCTCCAATGTGGACTTGTTTCGCAAGGCCGGTACATTCCATTTTATGTTTTTCCCGGTTGTGCGTTACAACCAGCTCTATACGGGAAACTGGACAGCGACCAATCATACGGCAGCAGTCGGTTCCGAGTTCAAGGCACCTGACAACGAACTGCTCGGAGACGTGAGTGTAACCGGAACGCCGCTCAAGTTTAACTTCATTCAGGGAACACAGCCGATTACGCTGGATACGCTTACCCTGCTGGATGCGGCAATTGCGGGTACATTTAACGGTAGCAATATTAACAGTTTGCCGCAGTATGATTCGACGCATCCGGAGTGGTCCGACTCCAGATTGTTGGAGGCACAGGCCCGTTTTAATGATGGCGCAAATAATTTCAAAATTCAGGATGACCTGAAGGTAGTCTATGATTTCGGAGAGGAGCTCGCGCCGGTTCACTTTGAGAATCTGGGCACCGGTAAGGATAACGGCCTCAGCTATCGCTTTTATATTAAAGACGCGGTGACCGGTGCGATTCGCTTAAAGACCATACTTGCAGAAGGACTTTCCGCAAGCTATACGCCCCAGACGGTTTCTTATGATGGCGTAAACTACTCCGAAAATGCGGCGAGCATCGTCGACGGCACGGGTGTGACGAGCTATGACTTTACCGAGGCGGACAACACTTCAAACACGGAATATATTGCCCGCGTAGAGGTGTTCAAGGATATTTACGGTTACAATACGCGCGGTGCCTATTATAACCGCGACTATGCGAGTATTCCGGTCAATGTCTGGTTCAACTATAAGCTCCGCGCTTATCACCACAGAATGTCGAATGGTCAGGATATTCCCGATAATTTTGCAGCACATGTGAACCGGAGCATCAGTTCGAAGCAGATTCTCGAAAACGGCGGTCAGCCGCTCACCAAGGATGTTACAATCAAAACGCGTCATCTGGTGGACCGCCTCGATGTGGTTCCGCTGAATACCTATGGCGTATTTGAGGTCAACAAGCACTCTGAGATCAATCCCATCCTGCGCTTTGGTGTGACGAAGTACGCCGAGACCATGGATTACAATGTGGACACGAGCGGAAACGCGTATGCCTACGGTGATCCAAACTATAATCCGCCTGTCGTGGAAGTCTCCGGGGCAGGTGTTGAAATTACGGATCATCTCGAGAAGGCAAACCAGCGCCTTCTCGGTTTCTGGGACGAGAACGATGTCTATCATGATTTCCAGGCAGATGGCTTCGACCCGGATCAGCCCGCCTATCTGAAAGACGGTGTCAACATGTATTCGGACACCAAGCTCACAGTCATGGGAGATCCGAACGATACAGGTGCTTTTGAAGGTCAGGTCTATGACCTGGAGGCGATTTTCAATCACTACGGTGTTCGCTACGCTAAGCGACTTGTCCTTGCGCAGGAGAAATTAAACGACTGGAAAATCAGCGGACTCTTTGAGACGCGCTGGACACGCCTTTTCGCGCAGCAGGTTACACCCGGACATCTGAACTATGACAATGTAATCGGCACGAACGGTGCCGCGGATCTTCCGAAGCGCGTCTCCGCAGAGGGCAGACTCTACTGTGAATACAGCGACTATAAGTCCGAGCGAGTCAACGGCGGTGCACCGCACGATGCGAATAAGCCGGGTGGCACACCGTCCGGTCACGGCACGGCCTGGCCGCAGACCTTGCAGAGCGCTCAGTTTGTGCTCGGTGATAAGGCAAAGGGAATTTCGGTCAAGGATTTTGATTATTACATCAATCCGTTTACACCCACTACGACTTATTATAAGCAGACCGATCTTGTGAATCCCGGAACAGCGACCGAGTACGACCGCTCCAAGATGAAGGTCAATACCGAGGGCCTCGGTGCAGATCAGAACGCCGAGGATGTTGTCGGCAAAAGAGAGATTGAGCTCACACGAATCAGTGTCGACAACAGTGATGTGCCGACGAACTATAATGTCACAACGAAGGCACAGCTCGCATATCGCAATGTCGTATATGATTTTACAGGGACGGATGCAAGACTTTTGTCCCTGACGAATGTGGTGAGTTTCGGTCCCTTGCTCAGCAACCGCTATTCGGTGCCGTTTGAAATCGAATACACACTTTCGAACGGACAGACCAAGACAATCTCGGATCTCGCGAAGTATTCTTATGCACCGAATTCGCACGGGCGCATGTTCGTGCAGTTGCCGGATGTGGATATTGCCAACGGGGTCTATGTGACCGCCCTGAAGGTGAAGGTGCCGAGCGACTACAACTGGGGACAGAACAGCCAGAAGTACGGAAAGGATCCCGCAGAGAACTCAAAGCGCATGCTGCCGGAAATCGGCCTCGGCATGTACAATGTCTCCGTGCCGAAAAAGTATCCGGGCACAAATGATAAAATCGGCTCTGTCAGCGACCACGAGAGCGACGATTCCTACGACAAATTGACCGTTAAGGCGAAGCTCAGTTTTGAGGATGTTTTTGGTACGACCACTTCGTATGACGCGACGGGAACATCCGAGCGAATTGCAGGGCAGAGAGTGCTGGTCGATCACATGGGACTTTCGGTGAGCTACGGTTCCACCAATACCTATCAGGGAAACATTCTTCAGGTAGGTCTGGTGAATGGCTTCACTGCCAGTGACACGACCTCTTCCATTGTGAAAGCACAGGCGTTGAAGATACGGCCGACCTATTATTATAAAATTGACAAGAATTTTAACTATGTCGATGGTTCACTTGTAGCAACTGCAGGGTTGAAGAATGGCAATAACCCGCCGGGCTTGAATCCGCAGACGATTCCTTCGGGAGTTGTCACGCACTTCGTGCCTGCGGGCACGGGAGCCGGTCAGTCCGGTAGCGATGACTACGGTATTCTTGCAGTCTCGTATGAGAATGTGCCGGAGGCGGATTTGGCATCGGGCGAGGTTCAGCTGGAAAACTACAACGGAACGGCGTTGTACGGCGGCTATTACAGCCTTTCATTCAAATTGCAGGCAAAGTACAATGCGAAACCGGTCAATGTGCGACCTGTCATGGGTGTCTGGATGGACACAGATTTTGACGCAGACCGCGACGGATCTCAGGGCGGAAATCCGCAGGGGGTGGCGGTTGAACTCGCCAACAGCCGGAACCAGCTTGTGAACGACGGTCCGGTCGGTGTGGACTTCTTTAACCAGGGAACCGCAAAGATTTCGGCGGCAACAGGGAAAGCCGAGATGCTCTATGCGGACACAACAACCCTCCACAAGATTAACCAGCAGGCAATTCTCGGTTTACTTGCGTACGCGCAGTCCACGATTCCGTTCAACGAATCGTCGACCGAAGTTTCGAGCCGGGACATTCGCTCGAACGAAAACATCTTTAGCACGAAGGTCTACATTACGGGCGATAACTCGCAGAACACGAGTCACTGGGAGCTCTATATCCCTGTCATGAAAAAGGGAGAGCGCTACAACTATACGAGCGGCGGCACGACCAATCAGACCGCGCCCAATGAGTACGAATTGGATTATTACGGCGTCGACACTTCAACGCTTGCGGGCTTAAACTATTCCGTCGCGTATACGACGGATCCGAACCCGGGAGCCGGCGGCTATGCAACAGCAAAAGCGGCAAACTATTCGGCGACAGTTCCGGCCAATAAGGCGGATGTCACGATGGTTCGTGTGAAGATTGACAATGTGAATCCGAGCAAGAAATCGTTTGTAAAGGTTCAGTACAAGCTCCACGATCCGAAGTCACTTCTCGGAAACATGAAGAACCAGAATGTGGTCTTTGGTAACTTCAACATGGGCAGTAGCACGACGCCGTACTTCGGCGCAACCGGTCAGGCCAGCCTTCCGCTTACCTATACGCTGAAGGATATGGAAATCAGCGGTTTCGCCTGGGATGAGACAGACCGAAACTCGACCTACAATGCCGGAACCGACAGCCTCTTACAGAACGTTCGCTTCCGTGTATATGATCCGGCGACCAATACACAGGTACAACTGAACTCTGCGCCGAACGGAGATTTTCTGGTCAACAGCGGAGCAAACGGTAGCTATACAGTTTTGGTGCCGCATGACGGCAACTGGATTGTGGAAGCGGATACAAGCGGTCTTGGGGTGGAAAAGAAGCTGGTGTTGCAGAATAAGAATGGCAGACCGGCGATTGACTCTGCGTTTGACCGCGAGACGAATCGCGTGACGACTTCTGTGGTTGTCGATCCCTACCGAAATCTCTACAGCAGAGAGAATGTAAATGCAGGCTTCTATACGGCGCCGAAGATTACGCTCAACAATCTCCGGATTCCGGTTAACGGCGGCACGACGCCGATTACGGCAGTCGTCACGGATCCGGTGACACCGGGCGTCACGTTCAGCCTCCTGAGCGGCCAGCCGACAGATATTGTTACAATTCAGAATTCCGGAACCGCGACCGGCAGTGCAACACCGCAGAAGACCGGTATGGTTACGGTCACGGCGGAAACGGATGACGGTTACGGCGGCAAGGTGAAGACCACGGCGACCGTTCAGGTCTACACCGACATCGAATATGACGCGAACAACGGAACGGGTACAGTCTCTCCGAACGGGGATCAGCTGTATCCTTCCACGGATAATACGGGGGCGGACGCGCGTACCGATGAAGGCATCGCAAAGTCGGTCAGCGGAACCGGAACGGACACGGGCTTTACGCGCCCGGGCTATCTTTTCACGGGCTGGAATACCGAGGCCGATGGCAGCGGCCAGAACTATGCACCGGGGGATACCGTAAAGACGGGGGCGAGAACGACACCGCTGAAACTTTATGCGCAGTGGCAGCAGCTCACGCCGGTGGCCGAGGCATTTAAGATTAAGAAGAATGTCTCCGGTGACTGGGGAACACTGCCGAATACGGAAGTGTCGCCGCTGTTGCCTTCGAACTTCAAGTTTGTCATGACCAGCATCAGCGCGAATGCGCCGATGCCGGTAGGTGCAACGAGTACGACCAATCCGTCGAATGTGACAGGAGCGATTGACTCGGTGCTCTTCAGCATGAGCAGCAGTGACTTCTCGGCGACTGTCACAAGCAAGGAAATTTCAACCGGCCTTCTGACATTCACGATGCCGGGCACTTACAGTTATGTGGTGCAGGAGCTGAATGACGGTGTAACGAATTATTCCTATGATTCGACACAGTACAAGGTGACCTACACTGTCACGACAGGCGTCGGCGGTACACTTGCCGCTCAGCGGAGTATTGAGAATCTCACGACGAGCGCAGTCAGCGGTCAGGTGGTCTTCGACAATGCCTATGACCTTCCGACGTATCAGATAACTTTTGACCCGCAGGGCGGCGATGTCACCCCGACAACGCAGACCGTAAAATACGGACACTATGCGGGTGAGCCCACCACGCCGGCGGGCAAGAGCAGCTCGGCGGGAGACAAGACCGGATATGACTTCAGAGGCTGGGTCTACGAAGTTCCGGATCCGTTGACCGGCACCATGACGGAAGTTCCGTTTGCTTTTGCGACCACTGCGGTCAAGCAGAACTATGCGCTCAAGGCGAAGTGGGAGCTCCGGAAACTCGTCGTTGTGGTGACGGATGCACCGAATGCGGACGGAACACACGCGAATGAGGAAATCTTCCGGAAAAACGATGTTCCCTACGGCACGACAACGGCAGAGCCGACACAGCCGTCGAACAAGGTCGGCTATCATTTCGATCGTTGGCTCGACAATGCGAACAATCCGTACGATTTCACGCAGCCGGTCACCAAGAATGAGACCATCCACGCGACATATCTGCCGAATGCCTACAAAGTTCGTTACAATGCAAATGCGGGAGATGCGACAGGTACGATGACGGATTCCGACCATGTGTATGATGTGGCCAAGAATCTGAACAGTAATGCGTTCAGTCGTCCCGGTTATATCTTTGACGGCTGGAATACCGAGGCGAACGGAAGCGGTACCAATTATACCGATGCACAGAGCGTGATGAATCTGACCACACAGGACAATGCTGTTGTCAATCTCTACGCGAAGTGGACGCCTGTGACCCCGGCTGTTGCGAAGCTCACGATTCAGAAGACGCTGATCGGAGATCGCGGCCCCATTGCGACCGGTGAGACAGCGCCGCTCGTGGCCGAAACCTTCAGCTTTACGCTGCAGGCGAAGTCGGCCGCAGCCGGAACTGCTTATCCGATGCCGACAGGGACAGCGGCAGGTGCACAGAGTCAGACCTATACGATTCCGACTTCGGATCTCGCAAGCGGTAGCGCGAGTGTGCAAACCGGTAATATCAGCTTCCGGTTCCCGGGTGTCTATGAGTACGAGGTGACTGAGGCCCAGGGAAGCGCGACCGGTTATACCTATGACAATAAAGTGTACACAGTGCGCTATACGGCGACACAGACCGGTGCCACCATTCATGTGACAACAGAACTGCAGGACGGTGCCGGCGCAGCTTTCACCGCAGTGACGAGCGGCGATGCGACAGCGGCTTTCACGAATGATTATCAGCTTCCGAAGTATCAGGTGGAGTTTGATGCGGACGGTGGCAGCGTGACGCCGGGCACACAGACGGGAATTAAGCGCGGCGGTACGCCGACAGAGCCGACTGCCGCAAGCCCGAGCACATCTCCGGCGGGAGACAAGGCCGGCCACCACTTCGTAGGCTGGTTTGAGGAGGATCCGAGCGGCAATATCTCTTCGACGCCTTACGACTTTACGGCGCCTTTGACCGGCAATAAAAAGCTGAAGGCAAAGTGGGACATCAACCAGTACCACGTCATTGTCAAGGAGCCGCATGATGCGGATCCGGGCATGCGGGATCATGAGTACCTGAACAATCCGAACGTGAACCACGGCGACACGGTGACCGCACCGTCGACGCCGAACAATAAGACCGGCTATCACTTCAACGGTTGGGTCGACCAGGGCGGCAATCCGTATACCTTCGGTACACCGGTCACGGGCGACACGACCGTCACGGCGACCTACGCGCCGAACAACTACAAGGTTCACTACGAGCCGAACGGCTCAAATGTGAGCGGCACGGTGACGGATTCGAACCATGTTTATGACGTGGCGAAGAACCTGAACCAGAACAACTTCACCCGCCCGGGTTACACCTTCGGCGGCTGGAACACCCAGGCGAACGGCGGCGGCCAGTCCTATACGGACCAGCAGTCTGTCACGAACCTGACGACAACCGACAACGGCACGGTCACGCTCTATGCAGTCTGGACACCGGTGAGCGGTGCGACAGAGGCATTCAGTGTGAAGAAGACCCTGACCGGCGATGTGGGCCCGCTCGCAAACGGCGAGACGGCACCGCTTACGGCAGAGAACTTCCGCTTCGAGTTAAAGGCAGTCAGCACGACGGCCTTCGGCTTGAGCGGTGCGTTGCCGATGCCGGCAGCGGCAGCCGGGCAGCAGACCTATGTGATGCAGCTCGGAACCGCAGGCCTCACCCTGGTTCGCGGTGTGACGGATACGCAGGCAGGCGAGAGCAACGGAACTGTGACAAGCGGCCTGTTCAGCTTTACGATGCCTGGCGAGTACGTCTATGAGGTGAAGGAGCTTGGCAACGGTGTCACGGGTTACACCTATGACAACAAAGTCTACACCTTGAAGTACAAGGTGCAGCAGGTCGGAACCATACTCACGGTGACGAAGGAGGTCAGCGAAAACGGCGGCAGCTTTACGGCCTTCACGGGTGCGCTTGACTTCACGAATGACTATCAGCGTCCGCGGTATACGGTGACCTACGATGCCGACGGCGGCAATGTGACGCCGCCCACCGAGACCGTGAAACACGGCAACAAGGCGACCGAGCCGCAGACGCAGACCGGCCATACCTCCCCGGCGGGAGAGAAGACCGGCTATCACTTTGGCGGCTGGATTGACACGGCGACCAATGCGCCGTACAACTTCAACACGCCGGTGACAGGGAACAAGAACCTGAAGGCAAAGTGGGACATCAACCAGTACCACGTCATTGTCAAGGAGCCGCATGATGCGGATCCGGGCATGCGGGATCATGAGTACCTGAACAATCCGAACGTGAACCACGGCGACACGGTGACCGCACCGTCGACGCCGAACAATAAGACCGGCTATCACTTCAACGGCTGGGTCGACCAGGGCGGCAATCCGTACACCTTCGGCACACCGGTCACGGGCGACACGACCGTCACGGCGACTTACGCACCGAACAATTACACTGTGCAGTATGACAAGAACGCAAGCGATGCGACCGGCACGGTACCGAATTCCACGCATGTCTATGACGTTGCACGGAATCTGAACAACAATACCTATACACGTCCCGGCTATGAGTTTGCCGGTTGGGCAACTACCCCGACCGGTACGGTCACATATCCGGATCAGCAGAGCGTGATTAATCTCACGACCCAGAACAACGGCGTTGTGAAGCTCTATGCGGTCTGGACGCAGGCCACACCGGCAACGGAGGCATTTGGTATTCAGAAGACCCTGACCGGCAATGTGGGACAGCTGCCGAACGGTGAGACGGCGCCGATTGTGGCGGATAGCTTTATCTTCCGTCTGACGGCGAAGCAGACCAATGCGCCCGGCCTGACCGCACTGCCGATGCCGCTTGGCACGGTGGCAGGTGCGCAGACCGCAGATTTCACGATTTCCAGTGCGGGATTAAGCTACGGCAGCTTCGGAACAGCGGCGACCGGAACGGCGGCAAGCGGTCTGATTACCTTTACGCTTCCGGGCGACTACTACTATGAAGTCACGGAGCTTGCGGGCTCGGCAGCCGGTTATACGTACGGCGGTGCCTCCAAGGTCTATACGCTTCACTACAAAGTCACGCAGAGCGGCACAACGCTCTCTGTGACAAAGGAGGTCAAGGAAGGCAGTGGTGCATATGTGCCGCTGACCGGCGCACTGGCCTTTGACAACAGCTATGCACTTCCGAGCTATACGGTCACTTTCAACGCACAGGGAGGCGATGTGACACCTGTCACGCAGACTGTGAAGTACGGACACTTTGCGACAAGACCGCAGACACAGGCGGGTAAGAGTTCTCCGGCGGGTGACCTTGCGGGCCACACCTTCCTGCATTGGAACAAACAGGGAGATTCGGCGACCACGGCTTACGACTTTGAGCACACGCCGGTCACGGGAAACATCACCCTCAACGCGAACTGGAGCACAAACAGCTATACCATCACGGTTACGGATTCACCGGATGCAAATCCGCCGCATCAGAACGAGGTGATTTCCAATACGACGGTGCCGTACAACACGCCGTCTACGGAACCGAATCGCCCGAATAACCGCACGGGTTATCACTTCGACCATTGGGAGAAGAATAACGATCCGTCGCACACACCCTACACCTTTGGCACACCGGTCACCGGCAATGAGACCATACATGCGGTCTATGCGCCGAATCGCTATACGGTGCGCTACAACAAGGATGCGGCAGATGCCAGCGGTACGGTGGCGGATTCGAGTCACACCTATGATGTGCCGCAGAACCTGAACAACAATGCGTTCACGCGTCCGGGCTATGAATTTGCGGGCTGGTCGAGAACGCAGGGAAGCACAACAGTGGATTTTGCAAATCAGGCAAGTGTTGTAAACCTGAGCGATACCGACGGCGCAGTGGTAGACCTCTATGCAGTCTGGACTGCGGCAACGCCGGTGACGACCAATGTCACGATTCAGAAGACATTGACGGGTGATATCACGACAACACCGGGCGGACTTGCGTCTCCGGTTACCCCGGAGACCTTCCGCTTCGAACTGAAGGCAATCAGTACAACAGCTACCGGCATCACGGCATTGCCGATGCCGGCAGCCGCAGGACGGGCGCAGACCGCAGTCCTCACGCTCAGCACCAACGATCTCACGGCCGGAAGCGGCAGTGTTCAGACCGGTAACATTACTTTTACGATGCCGGGCGAATACATCTATGAGTTGAAGGAACTTACGAGCACAACTGCGGGCTTTATCTTTGATCCGACGGTCTACAGCCTGAAGTACACAGTGACACAGAGCGGTACCACCCTTTCGGTGGCGGCGCAGAGTAAGACAGGCAGCAATGCTTATCAGAACTTTGCGGGAACGGCAAGCTTTACGAATGATTACCAGTTGCCGAAGTTCCGCGTCACCTATGACTCCGACCTCGGTAGTGCCACGCCGCCGACGGAGAGCAACATCAAATACGGTCATTTTGCGACGCAGCCCGGCAATGCGGTGGGAACTTCTTCCCCGGCGGGCGACAGAACAGGTTACCACTTCCAGCATTGGATTGATGTCCAGACAGGTCAGATTTTTAACTTCGGAGATCCGATTACGAGAGATGTCAATTTGAAGGCAGTCTGGGCGCGGAATACCTACACGGTCACGGTCAATGACGGACCGGATGCGACCACGCCGAATCAAAACATTTCGACGCAGACCGTAACGCACGGTGATCCTTCCACGGAGCCGAATCGTCCGAACAACAAGCCCGGCTATCATTTCGGTGGCTGGCAGACCGGCAGCAATACGCCGTATACCTTCGGTACGCCGGTCACAGAGAATCAGACGATTCATGCGACCTATACGCCGAATCACTACACGGTGCGCTATGAGGCAAACGGTAGCAATGTGAGCGGCACAGTGGCGAACTCGCAGCATACCTATGATGTTGCCGCACCGCTCACACAGAACAGCTATACGAGACCCGGCTATCAGTTTGGAGGCTGGGCAACCCGGCCGGATGGAACGGGCACGCAGTATACGGACCAGCAGTCTGTGATTAACCTCACGCAGGTGGACGGCGATACGGTATCGCTCTATGCGATTTGGACACCGGTTACACCTTATCAGCTGGATCTCGGTGTGCAGAAACTTCTGACCGGAGAAGTCGGTCTTTCCCTGGCAACCGGAGAGACTTCGCCGCTGAATACGGAAGCTTTCCGCTTCAAGCTCAGCGCGGTCAGCACGACCGCGGCGGGTGTCAGCGCATTGCCGATGCCGAACGGCACCGTCGGCGCACAGGAGACGGAGATCAGCATTAACGGTGCCGGAACCGGAACTTTCGGTCCGATTGACTTCGTCTATGAGGGCGATTATATTTACCGCCTTACAGAGGTACCGGGTGCGGCTACAGGTTACACTTACGATCCGGCGGTTTATGAGATTACCGTGCGGGTGAGCCAGTCCGGCATCACCATGAACGGCACTGCAAGCGTGAAGAAGAACGGCGGCACAGCAACAGCAGTCGCAGGAAATCTTGCGTTCAGCAATGATTATCAGTTGCCTCGTTTCAATGTCAGCTTCAACCCGGATGGCGGTTCGAATACACCGAATACGCAGACGGTTCGCTACGGCGATCCGGTTGTGACACCGGGAAATGCGCCGGGTACCAGCAGTCCGGCCGGTGACAAGACAGGCTATCACTTTAAGCACTGGGCGAAGCCGGACGGCACGCCGTATCATTTCGGTGATCCGGTGACGATGGATACGCCGCTCATCGCAATCTGGGAGATTAACCGCTACACGATTACGGTTACGGATGCGCCGGATGCAAATCCGGGATATCAGAACCGGATTATCACGACGGACAATCAGGTTCCGCACGGCACAGTGCCGACAGAACCCACCCACCCGGACAACAAGACAGATTACGTCTTTGATCACTGGGAGAAGCCGGATGGCACGCCGTATCGCTTTGACGAGCCGATGACGGGCAATATTACCGTCCACGCGGTTTACCGTCAGAAGCAGTACAATGTGACCTTCGAGCAAAACGGAAGCAATGTGATCGGCAACATGCCGAATCAGCACTTTAACGGCGGTGAGACCAAGCCGCTCACCGGCAACACCTACGCGCGCCCCGGTTATGTATTCAGCGGCTGGGGCAGAACGCCTGTGGCTACGACACCGGATTTTGCGGATGCACAGACAGTTTCGAATCTCACGGGAACAGACGGTGATACCGTGCATCTCTATGCAATCTGGACGCCGGTTACCCCTGCGGTGGTGTCGGTGCCCACGGTCATCAAGCAGATTACCGGAGATACGCCGCACAATGCGGGCCAGTTCAGCTTTACGCTGACAGCGGTCAGCTCCACGGCTTCCGGTAGTCAGACGGATATCCCGATGCCGGCGGCGGCCCAGGGAGACACTGACCGGATTACGGTAAACGGTGCCGGACAGGGGAGCTTCGGAACTATCACCTTCCGTTTCCCAGGCACTTATGTGTACCGTATTGCGGAGCTTCCGGAGGGCAGAAAGGGCTTCAGCTTTGATCCGGATGAAGTGACACTCACCTATATCGTGACGCAGAACGGTCTGAACCTGAATGTGGTAACGAGCGCGCAGAAGAACGGAAATCCCGTTACAGATGCTACGTTTATGAACCGCTTCACGGTGCCGGACTACACGATTACCTTTGACGGAAACGGTTCTTGGATTCGCATTCCGACGCAGTCGGTGCGCGAGGGCAACCACGGTACCGACCCGCAGACTACCATGCTGCGGACGGAGAGCAAGTTTATCGGCTGGTACTTAAACGGTCAGCCGTATGACTTCAATACACCGGTCTATGACGACATTACGCTGGTTGCAATGTACGAGGACAAGCCGAGCGAAGACAATTCCGGCAACAGTGGCGGAGGCGGTAACGGCGGCGGAGGCGGTAACGGTGGAGGCGGCAAATCCTCCCACCGGGACGGCAAGACAACGCCGAGCACCAATCCGTTGAATCAGGGTATTTCGGATACAACGGTGGTTCCGCCGGTATCTCCGACGGAACCGGTACCGAATCGTCCGGCAGAGGCGACGAGCACACCGCACGGTGAGGCAATTTCCCCGACAGAGCGCCACAAGACAACGGTGGTCACAGGTACAACGAAGAGAAGTAAGCGGGGCAAGCTGCCTAAGACCGGCGAGGCACCAATTTCAAACCCGCTCCCGCAACTGGTAACGCCGATACTTGCAGCGTATGCACTGCTGGCGGAAGAGAAGCGCAGACGGGAGCAGACAAAGTAACAAAACATCTCGGTCTCAGAAGGAGGCACTGTTTCGACAGTGCCTCTTTTTATGTGTTTTTTTGTATACTTGCTTCAAATCATTGCTTTCGCTTGAAGAAAATGAAAAGAAAAGTTAAAATAATTTTAAAAATATACGCGCGAATGCAAGTCGTTTTCAGAGAGCTTTGCGCGTGATGCAGGTGGGAGGTTTTCATGTTGAAGGGATGTCGGAAGGTCGGAAGACGGGCCCTGGCCGTTTTGACAGCATTGATTTTGACTTTGGAGGGAATGCCGCTACAAACCATGGCTGCCATTGGGCGAGACAGCTATATTCCTTTGGTTCGAAGTCAGGATGAGGACGAAGAGGAGGACTACACCGAGGACGCCGAGCTACTGGATGACAGACCGCTTGGTGCGCGGATGCAGCTATTCTCCGCGGGAGGCTTGCGTGCCTCCGGTTCGAATGCGTCTATGAGCAATGCGCTGTTTGGGAATATGTTGCTCGCAACCCCCTACAGTGCGTTCCGACAGGCAGCGGGCGGTTATGCACCGTGGACAGGGGCGGTAGAAGACGGCACCATCACAGCGGGGAATAATTACTTGAAGCTCGATCCCGCAAATGCGGTGTTTCATACGCCTTCCGACTTTGTCATCGGAAAGTATAATTCCAGAACCTTCAGCGTGCAGTTTGCCTTCCGGCCGAGTGAGATTTCGGATACGGTTCGCAATAACCTGGTTATGGAACTCTGGATTCCGGCCGGCCTCGATCTGAGCGGTACGCCGAGCCTTACCGGTGTCAATTTCTCTTCGCGTCGCCTTGCGGACGGCAGTTGGGTACTCACCGCAAAGCCGGATCCGACGACTGCCAGCGTGAGCGGACAGATCACCCTTGTGCAGGATCCGAGTCGACTGATTAAGGATCTTCCGCTGAGTCAGGGAGAATTGCCGATTCGAATGCGCCTCATTAATAACTACGGATCGACCAATCCCGCTGCACCGCCGACCCTTTATACACTGGATAGCGGTGATCACGACAAAACGACCGCACTTGTATTCAATACTTCTGCATCAAATCCGACGATGACCTTTAGCAATCCCTCTGACAGCTATACCTTTATGCCGGGGGAGGTAGCAGGTGTGGTTAATGTGAATGCGGGAAGTCCCGCCGGCACTCCGGTGGGACGCCGTATGATTTCCATGACGGACCGTGAAACTTCGGCGACGGAAGATGCCTTGGCTTCACTCGGCATGGGGGGCTGGATTACCTATGGTTTCGGCGGTACGAATCCGAATTTTCCGCGCAAGGCGCTTGAATTTAAGGTTCATAAGACCGAGGGCTATCTCGGCGAAAAAGCAACCATTCACATGGTTCTTCCGGAAGAGGGGACGCTCTTTGAACAGGGCGGAACCGCTGCCTGGACTTATGTGACGGATGACGGCTACCAGCTTGAATGGAATCGAATCGGTATCTTTCAGGATCCGCCGACACCCGGAAACCGGGATGTTGTGGTTGATTTGCGTTCCCTTTATTCCCGTATGACGAGCGGAAATTTTCAGGAAGCTGTCCCGGGTTCGGGCTTAAGCTATATTGATATTTTCCGGAAACCGGGTACATTCCATGTCAAATATTATCCGCTGGTGCACTACAATCGTCTTTATCAGGGAAGCTGGACGAACACGGACTACACGGCAGCGACCGGATCGACGATTGAATATGCGGACAATACCGCCTACGGTGCGACGAAGCAGGACAGCGGCACACCGCTGCACTTTCACTTTGTACAGGGCACCGATCCGGTCAGAATCAAGACGGCCTATGACTATCTGGATATGACCTATGGCGGAAATTATTTAAGATACAATCTGGATGCTGTGCCGCAGTACAGTGCGGCATCGCCCGAATATACGGATTCCGAAGAAGTGAAATCCGGTTTTCGCTTTGATGATGACAGCAACGGGTTTCAGATTCAGGATGATTTATCCATCACCTATGACTACGAAGAAGCACTCTCGCCGGTCTATTTGAATCAGCTTGGACTGGCACCGGAATACGGGCTCGGCTATCGACTCTATGTAAAGGATGCACAGACCGGACAGGTAGAAATTCGAACCCTGGTTCCGGGAGATGTCTATCCGAACTATACACCGCAGTCTATCAGTTACGACGGACAGACGGTAACGGAGACGGTAATTGATGGTACCGGTATGACAGACTATACCTTTGCCGATGCGAATCTGCCGGGAAACAAGAAGTACATTGCCCGCGTTGAGGTGTTCAAAAAAGAGTACGAATATAACCAGCGCGGTAGTTTTTCTTTCTTTGCCGCTAATTCCCCGTTCGGTGGAGAGCATAAGAACTGGTTCACCTTTAAGATGCGCGCGTATCATCACCGCCTTTCGGACGGCACGGACATTCCGGACAACTATGAGGCAAAGGTAGTGCGTAAAGTTGCATCGAAGCAGATTCTCGCGGAGAACGGCGGACAGCCCTTTACCAGAGAATTTAAGGTCAAAACGCGCCATTTGGCGGACAATGTGTGGGTACAGAGTACCCACGGCGGCACAATGGAGGTGAACCGCCATTCGGAAATCAATATGTTCGGCGGCTTCCGCATCGTTAAGAATCCGAATACGATGGATTACAACGTGGACAGCACGGGGCAGACAATCCCGTTCGGTGCAACTGGATATGACCCGGTTGTGATCGAAATTGCGGGAGATGCCGTCACGCTGACCGAATATATGGAAAAATCGGATTTGCGTCTGCTTGGTATCTGGGACAGTGCGGGAACTTATCACGACCTGCAGCAGGAAGGCATCGACCCGGAGCAAGCGACCTATTTGAAAGACGGGCACTCCATGTATTCCGATACGGCAGAGAGCGTGTTTTCCACTTCCAATGACTACGGCAGTTTCAACGGCAGGGTTTATGATTTGAATGCCATTTGCCAGGCGCTTGGCACACCGTATGCGACACGCGTCGTCATGGCTGCGGATCAGATTAATTCGTTCCGTAGCAATATCACGAACGGATTTCAGCAATATAATTTCTTTGTTCAAAAAGTCTATCCGGGACATCTGAATTACGATGGGGCAGTCGGAACCGGAGGCGCGTCGGATTTACCGAAGACCTTAACGTTTACAAGCATGCTGTACTGTCTCTATAGCGATTACAAGAGCGAACAGGTGAATCATAACCCGGCGCAAGACAGTACCATTCACGGCATCAGCCCCACACATGGTTCTGCGAAGAAGTCGAACGGAAGATCTGCGACCCTGGTCGTCGGCGGCAGCGCCAAGGGAATTTCCGTATTGGATCAGGACTACTATGTGAATCCTTGGGCAGGAAGTGATAAGACGCATTACGGAGAAGAGTTTCTGAATTCCGCATGGCAGAGTTATCTGAATCGCTCACGCTACAAAATCAACACCATCGGTCAGGGAACGGGGAGTGCCGGTCCCATTCCGGGTTCACGGGAACTGGAACTGACCCGGATTGAAGTCGATAATACCGGTATCAGCACCCCGGAGATTTCGTATCAGAATGCGAGTCTTGATTTTGCCGGTACGAGTCCGCGATTGTTGTCGCTGACCAATGCAGTGAGTTTTCAGGTTCATGATCCTAAAACCTATCAAGATTTTATCTTGGATGCGACCCTCTCAGATGGGACCGTGAAACACATTGAGGATACCGCTTATTACTCGAATATCTATAATTCCGGTCGCCAGGGGCGTGTTCACTATATAATTCCCGGTGTCGATGTGAAAAACGGTCCGTATATCACAGCGCTCAAAGTTAGTTTTCCGAATGAGCGAAATTGGGGCACCAATACCAGTAAAATGGAGGACTACGGTGGCACGGGCGGAAACCGTGTATTGCCGAGTGTAGGACTCTCTCTGGTGGAGCAGGATATTCCGAAGTATTATCCGGGCACTGCGATTGCGGTCGGTTCCCTCAGTGAAAAAGACAGTGATCCGAAGTACGACAAACTGACGGTCAAGGCGAAGCTTCACTACGAGAACATTTACGGAGATGATTTGACCACAGATCTCAGTCACTTTGCGACCGAAGGAGCGAGCAATCGCATTGCCTCACAGCGGGTGGAAGTGCCGTATCTGTTAAACCAACTCGGTTACGGAAGTACAAATACCTATCAGGGACGCGAGCTCACGGTAAGCGGACGCCTGCCCTTTGCGCCGAATGCGGACACAAGAAATCTGGTCACAGCAAAAGGGCTCAAGGCTCGCCCGACCTATTATTTGAAAATCGATAAGAGCTTTACCTATGTCGATAACAGTGCGGAGGTCCAGGCTTACAGCACCAATCCTTCAGGCAGCGGAGCCGGTTGGAACGTGGTTCACGATATCGGGGTCAATTTTATCCCGGCGGGCACCGGGGCAGGTCAGTCCGGCCATACGGATTACGGTGTACTCGTCATTACGACCGATCAGTCGCCGGAGAGTGAACTCGGACTTCCGAATCAAAATTTTGCGTCCGGTATGTACGGTTGGAACTACAATGTCAGATTTAAGCTCCAGGCGGACTACTCTGCAGACCCGGTGGTTCTGAAACCGGTGCCGGGTGTCTGGCTTGATACCAAGTTTGATGCCAACCGCGACGGCAACGGCGGCAACGCACAGGGGGTAGATGTCGAGACCACAAACGACAACAATCAGTTGGTGCAGGACGCGCCACGCGGGGCGCAGTTCGGAAATGCGACGGCAGCCAAGGCCGGGGCGAGTGCAAACGAAGCGGAAATGCTCTATGCCGCAAACGACACGACGCATAAGATCAACCAGGTGACGGCGCTCGGTCTGCTTGCCCTCGCACAGGCAAACAAGCCCTTCCAAGAGAGTTCGACCCGTGTTCAGAGCAGAGACCTCAACAACAATCCGAACATCTTTAACGCGAAGGTATTCCTGACCAGTGACGACACGAATCCGACCAACGACTGGGAAATCTATATTCCGGTGCCGAAGGCGGGAGAGCAGTACAGCTATCAGAGCGGCGGTGTGGCACAGACAACACCGGCAGCGCAGTTCAGCATGGATTACTACGGAGTCGACACTTCGACACTCACGGGACTCAACTACACGGTCTCGTATACGACGGATCCGAACCCGGCCGCAAACGGCTATACCAGTGCAAAGGCAGCCGCCTGGACCACGACCAAACCGGCGGATGCCGATATCACCATGGTGAAGCTGAGTGTCACCAACATGCCGCCGGGCAGAAAGGCTTCGGTCACGCTGCAGTATCAGCTGCATGAGAGGAAGAATAAGCTTCTTGACCGGCTGGACGCCGTGGTTGCTTACGGAAACTTCCACATGGGCACGAGCCCCACGCCGTTCTACGGTGCGGCGGGTCAGGCGAGCAATAAGCTCGAATTTCTGCTCACAGACCTGACACTGGACGGATATGCCTTCCAGGACGCAAACTTCAATTCTTTGTATGACGCGGGGACAGAGGCGCTACTTGCCACCGTCCGGATGAAACTGCTCGAAGCGGACGGCGTGACCGACGTACTTCGAAGCGATAACAACCAGACACTGGTAACAGCGACCAACGGGAGCGGTTACTATAAGCTCAATGTGCCGCACGAGGGCAACTGGGTTGTACAGACGGACAGCTCGCTGCTAAGTCCGCTCCGGAAACTCGTCAAGAAAGATCAGGGAATCGATCAGACCATCAACTCCCGCTTTGACCGGAACACAAATCTTGCTGCGGTGACCGTCACGGCAGATGTCCCGGCAGGCAGATATAATCTTCCCAACGTGAATGCGGGATTTTATAACGTGCCGCAGCTTGACCTAGCGGACCAGGTTCTGCATGTCGGGGACAGCGCGACGACTGTGACGCCGAGCCTTCTGAGTCCGGTGGATCCCGCGAATCCTGTCGTCAACTACGGGATTGCGACCGGTGCGCCGACAGACCTCGTGACAGCGACCGGCAGCGGCGCGGTGAGCGGCACGTTGACACCGCAAAAGACAGGCATCACGACCGTGCGACTCACAACGGACGACGGCTACGGAGAACTGATTACCAAAGATGTAAAAGTCACAGTCTGGGCCGATGTAAAGTACGACGGAAACGGTGCGGACAGCGGCAGCATCTCGGCAAACGGCGAACAGCTCTATCCGTCGACAACGGCCGCGGGCGCGGATGCGCACACGGATGAGACGACAGCGAAGAGTTCGGCGGGAACGGCAGGCGTGGACACGCAGTTAGTCCGCGCGGGCTACTACTTTGATGGTTGGAATACAAAGCCTGACGGCACCGGCACTGCTTATGCGGCGGGCGCTGCGATTAAGACCGGAAAGATTGACGGTGATCTCACGCTCTACGCAGTCTGGAGACCGGTGCCCCCGGCGACCGACAGCTTCAACATCGAGAAACTCTTAAAGGGCGACTACGGCCTCCTGCCGGACGGTCAGCGCGCCCCGCTCACCGCAGAGAACTTCAGCTTCACGCTGACCGGCACTTCGTTTACGGCAGCGCATGTGACGGCGGAACCGATGCCGACCGGTTCCGCGAAGGAAAGCTCCCGCGACGAGACCCCGGGACAGAATCCTGTGGTCAAGTATACGCTTCCGAGCGGCGACCTCTCGTTAATTACCCCGGGTTCCCCGGTGTTAACCGAGAATGCGACAGCGGGCGTCACCTTCGCGAGCGGCAACTTTAGCTTCACGATGCCCGGCACCTATGTTTACACTCTCAAGGAAGAGGCGGGCAGCGCACAGTACTACGGCTATAACGCCCGCGTCTACACGATTACCTATGTGGTGACCCAGAGCGGCAGCGGTCTCGGCAATGCGCTGAGTTTTGTTCGGACGATTAGCTACCAGGATCCTGTAAGCGGAGCGGCGGTTAATGTCCAGTCGGCAAGCTTTGAAAATACCTATCAGCTGCCGCGCTACACGGTGACCTTCGATCCGGATCAGGGCAGCTTTACGCCTCCGGCACAGACGCATCGCTACGGCGACCGCGTATCAGAGCCGCCGGTACAGAACAATGCGGCAGGCGTTGCGACCTCTCCGGCGGGAGAGCGCTACGGCTATCACTTTAAGCACTGGAAGGCACCGGACGGCACACAGTTCCAGTTTGTCGGAAGCTCTGTCAGAGCGAATCTCACGTTGACCGCAGGCTGGGAAATTAATACCTACCCGGTCAAGGTGCTGGACTCCGCATCGGCAGATGCGCCGCACGCGAACGAGGTCATCTTTGACAACGGCGGGGCACAAATGACGCATGGCACGGTGCTGAACGCGCCGACTGCGCCGGAGAATAAGACCGGCTACCACTTTGACCACTGGGAGAATGACGCGGATCACAGTACTTTTACCTTCGGAAACCCGGTCACGGGACCGCTCACAATTCGCGCGGTCTATGCACCGAATGCGTATACGGTGAAGTACGATAAGAACGCGGCAAGCGCGTCCGGCACGACGGCGGATTCCGCCCATGTCTACGATCAGACGAGAGCGCTCACCGCAAACGGCTATACGAACCCCGGCTATTACTTTGCGGGCTGGAGCCGCACGGCGGGCGGCACGACGGTCGACTTGAACGACG
>ERZ773051.245-NODE-245-length-42968-cov-15.044835_pt1 | contig 42968 bp, 38 predicted proteins | sample MGYA00580631_ERZ773051 | MGnify/ENA primary metagenome ERZ773051 (study PRJEB29015, sample SAMEA2738137) | human oral metagenome | biome: human oral; feature: human-associated habitat; material: saliva | place: China | collected 2204 ... | reverse complement strand
CTCTATAATCCTTTTTATAAAATACTTTTTCTGCTGCTTCGAGTATTCTATTTCTAACTTCTTCTTTTAATACTTGTGCCATAGCACACCTCTTTCTATCCCAATACTGAATATATATTTAATAATAAATTGTAATTCAATATTTGTCAAGTTGCCTATAGAAAACATATAGACACAAAAAAATAATAGCCACTTGTTTTGTTTCATACACTTTTGAAGTAAATTTATTACATTCACTTGATGATTCCCATCTCCCAGCAATAACTATAATTTCAGATCTATTATTATATATTTCAGATTGAATCTTTTTATAATCGCAAATTGCAATTTGCGTTTTAATTTTGTAACATTTTCAAATATATATCTAATCTTTCATTGATATACTTGGCAAATAAAGACTCCATTGCTTTTAAATTATGTTTCACATGATATTCATCAAAAGCATTATAATAGGCAATCCTATCTGTAAATTTTATATCGATAGGTGGATACCCTGCTTTCATTAACTCAAGATTGACAAGAAGTCTTCCCGTTCTTCCGTTTCCATCAATAAATGGATGGATTCCTTCAAACTCTATATGAAATCTAGCCAGCTTTGTAACAATATGTTCCTCACTAGCTAAATAATTCCTTAAAAGTTCTTCCATTTTAGTAATAATCAAATAAGGTTGCGCAGTCTCATGTGCAGCACCCATGATGCGAACAGGAACTCTTCGGTAGACACCTCTATCATCTTTCTTATCAGCAAGAACTAAATAATGAATTTGTTTAATCACTCTTTCATTAATTTCACATTTTTCCTTTACAAGTTCAGTTACAAAATCAAATGCCTCCTTATGTCCAATTACCTCTAAGTGTTCCTTTAATGATTTCTGGTCAATAGTAAGCCCTCTAAGAACCATATCTGTCTCTCTCAAAGTCAAAGTGTTGCCTTCGATTGCATTTGAATTATAGGTATATTCTGTCAGAAATTCTTCATTTAATCTCTCGAGCTCTCCTTCTGTTAAAGGTCTTCTTTTATTTAGTTCTTCTAGTTTTTCTTCTATGATTGGAATGAGTGATTCCTTAGTTTTATATCTTCCATCAGTTGGCTTTGCTGCATCATGTGGAATTTTCCAAGCCCTGCCTTCTTGACATGCACCGGTAATCTTACCTTCCGAGCATAAAACCCTTACTCTTCTATCAGATATGCCCCATTTTTCAGCTGCTTGCTTCACTGTAATGTACATATGTAATACCTCCATTTTGTAATATGATAGCATTTTATCGGAATAATATCAATGGCATCGGAATAATATTATGCGTTTTATCGGAACGATATATATGGAATAACCTTAATCATAACGGAATATTATACAGGCACTTTTCGGAATGATATCAAAAAGTTTTCTATTTGGTTGTGTATGAAGTTCGTCAAATACTGCCCCATGTATATTAAAACGATGCTTGGAGTAGGCTTCAGCTGACAAGACTTGAAAAAAGCTATTTGTCGGCTGAAATACAATTCTTTTCTTTAAATAATTCTTATTGCCTCATAAAATAAATTAGAGCGAGAACCGTTAAGTCTCGCTCTTTTCCCTGCTTGTGAAAAAATACCTTGTCCTTCACCAAAGAACCCCTCATAGCAATTTATCCAATTTGCTAAAAGAAGTTCTAAGTTTGTAACTAAATTATATCCATATTTTTCAAACTAATATCCAGGGCCTTTACCGAATGAGTCAAGGCGCCACAAGATATAATATCTATGCCTAGGCCCCTATAGTCACCTATATTTTCTGGACTTATATTTCCAGATACCTCAATAAGGGTCCTGCCAGCTATAAGGTCTACAGCTTCTCTAATCTGGTCTATAGACATGTTGTCCAACATTATTATGTCACAACCTACATTAAGGGCTTCCTTAACCTGGTCCAAGCTTTCCACTTCCAATTCTATCTTTTTTGAGAAAGATATCTTGGCTCTTGTCTTTTCAACTGCCTGCCTGATGCCACCTGCAACACCTATGTGGTTGTCTTTTAACATGACCATATCAGATAGGTTGTACCTGTGGTTTTTTCCACCCCCAACTTCTACAGAATACTTGTCAAATACCCTGAGTCCTGGGGCAGTCTTCCTGGTGTCAGCCAGACTAACGGATTCATCTCCCAGGGCATCTACCATATACCTGGTCATACTAGCTATACCGCTCATCCTTTGAAGGAAGTTTAGCCCAGTCCTCTCAGCCAAGAGCATGGCCTGAGCCTTAGATTCAACTATAGCTATCTTATCGCCCTTGCATACCCTATCTCCATCCTTGTAGGAACAAGTAAATTTTACGCCTTCATCCAAGATTTTAAAGGTCTGGTAAAATACCTCTAGTCCACAAATTATACCGTCTTCCTTGGCTATCAAGTCTGCCCTGGCCATCCTATCCTCATCTATTATGGCATCGGCACTAATATCCTTGTAGTTGATATCCTCCATAAGGCTCTCTTTAATCTTATCAAGCATCTTAATTTTTAAGCCAGTATTCATAAAAATCTTGATTCCTTTCCTTTATTGTATCTACCAAAATCTTATGGTAGCCATCAACTATATCCTCTATCTTTCTAGTTTCTGTGTTTTCCTCCATATGGGCCCTAAAGTCTGGTAATAAAGTATTCAGGGTTTCACCACACTTCATACCACAGAAGCAGGCCTCTAAAAGTGAGTTTGATGCCAGCCTATTTCTACCATGTAGACCTGTGCAAGATGTCTCACCTATAGCATATAGGCCTGTTAGGCTAGTCCTACCATCTATCTTGGCCTTGATGCCACCCATATGGTAGTGCTGGCCCGGGCATACAGGTATCATATCCTTCCTAATATCTATACCCTTGTCCATACAGTCCTGGAAAACTGTCGGAAACCGTTTATCAATCCTTTCCCTATCCCTTATATTCTCAAGAGATAGGTAAACATGGTCACTGTGGTCCTCCTCCATCTTTTGTCTTATGGCCTTGCTGACTACATCCCTGGGAAGCAATTCATCGATAAACCTGTCTCCATTAATGCCAAGCAGGATGCCTCCCTCTCCCCTCAAGGCTTCAGTTATCAAGCTATGTCTACCTATGGATTCATCATATAGGACTGTTGGATGTATCTGGATATATTCCAAATTTGATATCTCTAACCCATGCTTCATAGCTATAGCCAGGGCATCACCAGATACCGACTTATAGTTGGTAGATGAATTAAATATACCCCCTATGCCACCTGTTGCCAGGACTACTGCTCGGGCATATATATTCCTATATTGGCCACCAACAAAGACCCTTATGCCTACAGCTTTATTATCTTCAATTATCAGGTCGTAAAAAGTCGTATTTTCACAAATATCTATATTAGGCCTGCCCTTCACCCTTTCTGCCATAACCTCACACATAGACCTGCCAGTAAAGTCTCCAGCATGGTAGATCCTGGCCAGCCTATGTCCACCTTCCTTATGGAGACTATAGGTATCCTGGTCAATCTTGTCAAAGTTGACACCATAACCTATTAATTCTTCTACCACATCCAGAGATTTATCTAAGATATTCCTAACGACATCCACATCATTCTCATAGTGGCCTGCCTTTAAGGTATCCTCTATATAGTCATCTAGATTTTCATCTGCTAGCCTAGCCGATATACCTCCTTGGGCTAGGTATGAATTAGCCTCATCCATACTCTTTTTAGATATTAAACATACTTGGTAAATAGGGTCTAATTTTAAGGCACAAGAAAGACCTGCCGCACCACTACCAACTATTACAATATCATAAAAATCTCTCATTTAACTCATCTCCATCATCTTTTTGAGAGGTCGGCTGGCCCTCTCCATTAAGGCCTCGTCAAGTATAATTTCTGGTCCTTCATCTACCAATACCCTGTATAGATTTTCCAAGGTATTCTTTTTCATATCCTCACAAGGCTTCATAGATGAAGGTATAATAAATTCACTATCTGGTGATAGCTTATTCATCTGGTATAAAATGCCCTCTTCTGTACAGACAATATATCCCTTCTTCTTAGTCCTTCCAACATAGTCTAAGAGTGCCTTGGTAGATCCTACGCAGTCTCCAAGCTCAACTACTTGGCTTGTACATTCTGGATGTACAAGGACATCGTAGCCATACCTATTCTTTAAGTCCTCAACCTCCTCATATTCCACAAAGTTATGGTACTTGCAGTAGCCCTCATGGAATATAAAGTTTTTGTCCTCTATCTGGTTTGCTATATAGGATCCCAAATTTTTATCTGGCAAGAAATATATATTCTTGTTCGGTAGGGCCGATACTATCTTCATAGCATTTGAAGAAGTAACACAGACATCACTCCTAGACTTTACATCTGCTTTTGTATTAATGTAAGAGACTATAGCTACATCATCATACCTTTCCTTGATACCGTCTAAATCATCTAGGATTACCATGTCTGCCATAGGACAGCCTGCCCCTATGTCTGGAATCAATATTTTTTTATCGGGATTCAAGAGCTTAGCACTCTCACCCATAAAATTGACACCACAAAAGCAAATAATCTTATTTTTTGCATTCTGGGCATCCTTAGCTAGCTGGAAGGAATCTCCAACCTTGTCAGCTATCTCCTGAACCTCACTATTAGCATAAAAATGAGCTAGGATCAAGACGTCCTTCTCCTCTTTCAAGCGTAAAATTTTCTCTTTTAAAATTTCAATTTCTCTTTCCATATATTCTCCTCAACATATAAGACTTGTTTGGTTTGTAGATATATATATGTGTATATACACCAACATATGTATAATACTATACATAACTTAAAATGTGAATAGAAAAGGGTGAAGAATCTTCCGAGTCCCCATGTACATCACCTCACTATAATGATTTTACTCCAAATCCCCATTTTAATATTTTCGAATTTTCCTCAAATCCCCATTCAGCAGTCATGCTTTTGTGACATCTGCCTTTTTAGAAAGACATTGACTTTTTTCTTCATAATACTCGATTGCTTTTCTAGTCAAACCAGTTTTTTCTTGAATTTCATTTCTAAGCATTGTCTATCACCTCATGTATTATAGGTAGATGCAAGTATGTGCATTTTTTCTTGTTATCCATTCCCTAGTTTCAACTCTTGTCTATGGCTATGTTTCCAGTCAATCTCATTTATCCTAAAAAACAAGACTTACTCCAAACTACCGATACCTTTTAACGATAGCATTAGAATAAGCCTTTATTTTATATACTTTATTTACTTAGTGGGTATGATCCTTATGAGTAATGTTAGGACTTCAATTTGCAGTAGCACGTAGCCAATCAAACTTCGCCTTGCTCGTTTTCTTGGACAGCTGTCGCGTGGGAAATACCATCTTTTAGTTTGCGTCAGTACCTGACTTAACTAAAAGGATAACTGTCTCCACGTGGCTCGAGAAAATGATATTACTATCGTTATATCCCGATGCCGAAAATGTGCTTTATACAAATGCGTGAAATTACTGTTTCGTGTAAAAGTATAATTTTGCGCATTTGTTCACATCACTCTAAGTTCAGTATTTCCGCCTGCGTTTTCATTGCCACTCGTCCTTTAGGCGCAAAGTGTCCTTTATTGCTTATAGCATCAGCAATCGATTTTATCTTAGAGTCATCGCCATTTACTATCAAAACAAGTTTCTGTGTGGCTCTTGAACATGCCACATAAAACAGTCTCTTTCTTTCTTCATCTATAAAGTCATCCTCATCTATATCTACAATTATTACGACTCTGCTTTCAAGTCCTTTAAATTTGCTTGCCGTTGTGAACATAACAGATGAGTTGGTCTTTTCCCTCGTAATGGGAATCCCTGATATCTTATTAACATCCTTCATCACCGAGTGGTACTCACTCTTCAAAGACAGGATAACAATATCATAATACTCATATCCTTGCTGATCCCCAGTCATAATATTTAGGAGCTTTGTCATAGCAGGGATAACAGAACCTTTTACAAAGCTTACGCTTGTCCTGTCCCCATTAATCATCATTACTTTCTTATCTAATGTAATATCGATAACATTGTATGATGTGAGTGCAATCTCGTAAGTATTCCGACAGTTTTTTGTAAGCAGCAGTTTGCACTCTGAATTTCTAATCCATTCCGGCACTTCTTTTGTTGTAAGCAACTGATTCTTGTCATAAAATGCAAAGAAATGCCCTTCTTTAAGTTCCATATAATCTTTGAAATATATTACTTCTTCATTCAGGAAATCCTGTGCTTCATCAATAACAATATCATCAAATTCAAGCTCATCCCAATCAATCTTCAGCAACTCAGCAACACGCTTTTCCTGAGTTTCGGTATCTGATCCGGGTCTGTATTTTGCGATGAAAGAATGAATGTTATAATATGTCACATTTTTATATGGAAATGTCTTCATTAAATATGTGAACAAAAATCTGTTGAAGCAAAGGAACAGAACCTGTCTCCCTTCCTCACTAAATCTTCGAGCTGCCTCTTTCGCTATGAGGGTTTTGCCTGTTCCCGCAACACCCTGTATAGTTGCGTTTTTCTGCTCTGATATATAATCTAACAGTCCTGTTTGCTCATTTGTAAGTTTCAGAAAAGCTCTATCTAATTCACCCTTACGAACTCCCGGAGCAGTTATCAGCTCAAAATCAGTTGCGATAAGTTCGATGATTTTTTCATATTCTTCATCAGCAATATTTACTTTGTTCCTGTTAGAGTAGAAATCAAAAATGTCATAAATCGCCTGTTTTCCTTTTGCAAAATCCTCATCCCCTAATACAGCTCCGGATACTTCTCTGTATTTCAAAGGAAACTTATCTATTTTTTCGCTAACATTACTTTTAGGAAACCACACTGCTGCCTCAATAGGGAATCTGTCGCTCAAATCATAAGAGATATTATCAATAAGCTTCCTGTAATGGTATATTCCATCTATTGCCTGAGACAGAGGGTCTTTTTTCTTTTGAGGATCAAGAACACTCTCTTCTCCTGTCTCGGAATTGATTTGATGAAAAACTCCACCCCGGCATTCAATATCTCCGCCTTTCACCTCCAGAACCAGAGCTCCAAGATTAGGATTAAGTACCAGAAAATCATTTTCCTTCCATGTGGATTTCCATTTACTGCCTCTCTTGACCCACTGGACAGAATGAAAAATGGTAAAATTCTCTCCAAGAGTGGATAGTAGCTCATACACTCTAACCTCAGAATATGGTACTTCCTCTAAATCCTCTTTAATGGGGTACATCTGCGCCATATCAGCTTAACTCCTCTTTTATTTTGTCATAATCAATCTCATAGATTCTGTATGCATGCCAGCCTTTTCTTCCAAAATACTCAATCGTACCGTTTGAAGTATCCTGCTGGCAAACCAATATGTCCTTTGAAGGCCATGACATCAGAATATCTCTACCTTCGTCTGATTTCTTTATAACAGTCTCAAGATATTCTGGGATGGGAACACCCAAATCACTCATCTTTGCCAATACAGGATGGTCGCTCTCATCAAAGAAGGATTCCAGATCAGTCCATTTTTTGAACATATTTGTAGGATAGGAATGCTCTTTATCAACAGACCGGCTCATTTTCACAGTCTTTGGCGGAGCAATTTCGACACCGGTCAACACATCATATCCCAGGAAATATTCCTCTATGTAATTCCACCGTTCTTCGTCAGTTTTTAATTCATTAAAAAATCTGAGCAGGACAGCAACATCACGGTCATGTTTCTGTTTTGCCCTCGTAACATAGCTGTTCGAATAAAATGTGTTCCCCATAACAATACTTCTAACTTTATTGGGATCATTCAAACGGATAAATATTTCCGGTTCCTCGCCACCCGCAACTTCGTACGTAATGTAATCAAATATTGAAAGTAGTTTTAACGCTGTATTAGAAGTCGGATTTGATAACAGGTTTACATAACCTTCGTAAACAGAACCATTTTGATTCTGCGTTAATGTGTACATGATGCTTGCCTTGATAATAGGTCGTCTCATGTATTCCTTAAAATTCCCGTTAGCAATTGTGTAATAAGTTTTACCGGAAGAATCACCACTTCTGTGCTTTATGCATCTTCCATCAGAATCAACTAGATCAAATAAGGAATTCGCAATTATTCTTGCTTTTGTCATCCCATATCTCTCTCTTATAGTTTTTGCGAAATCCTCTATAGTAAAGTACTGTTTCTTAAATTCAGTATACAGACAGTTAGCTATATACTCGAAATCTTCCAAAATTGTTTCGCGCAGTTCAGAGAGAAGCAGCTCACCTCGAGCCTCAACCGTAATCTTCTGTCTTGGTGCAATAAACTTGCGAATCTCTGGCATTACCTCAACTTTATCTTTTGAGGTAGAAGCTGAATTAAAATACCAGTATTTAAACTGCGGGAATGAGATGTTAGGATAATAAGTCTCCCATACACTCTTCAGGTCAATAGAGTATACATCTCCAGTGTCACTTAAAAGTCCGCCGGTAGTCTGTTTTTCCCTAACACGCCCCTTTGCTACGAACTTTATATACTGACCATAAACTGAATTTAATACTTCTTTTTCATTCTCAGTTGGCACAATAAAGGCCTTGGTAAAAATGCTCTGAGGTCTTGAAATCAGAACCTTAAAATTATATTTATCATAAAAATCCTTCTCAAGCATCAGAAGGCATGTTTTCAGCTTGTTTATGCATTCTCCTTCATTCTTGCCATTGAATATATAAGTGAATGATTCAGGAGAAATCAGGAAACTTCTGGCACCCTTCTTACTTTTATAAGTGTCATATATTCCTTCCAGAACCTTTTTTATCTGATACTGTCTTATCTGTGACATGCCAAATAGAACCTTCATAAAAGTCATGTCGTTATAATAGAAATCGGTTATGGCATTCCCACGCATGGAATTTTTTCTTGCGGCTCTACCTATTTCCTGAACATAGTCAGACAGATTACCACTTACTGCATAATGATATACACTTTTTACATCATTTACATCGACACCCATTCCAAAAGCTTTTGTTGCAAGCATAACGGGAGTGGTTCCTTTTCGGAATCCCTCGAAGGTCTGCCTCTTAGTTTCATTGAAAGCCTCATTGCTCTGTTCGTCTATCTTACGACCAGTATATGTTCCTATCCGTTTGTCTGTTGTAATACCAGCAAAACCTCGTATTCCTCTTGCTGCATCAAATGCCAGGGATGCATATGGAAAATAAACGATAGTCTTTTCATTTTTCTCTAGCCATTGATTTATCCTTTCATCCAGGGACTGACACTTAGCAGCTTCATACTCTGCTTTAGGCATCTTTTCTCCGGTTCCTGGATGAGTTATCTCAAATCCAATATCATCTCTACGAACATATCCGAGATACTTAATCGGATTTTCCATATACAGACTGATTACAGTATCACTGACAGAATCATCAACACCACCATTTATGGCCGTTGCCGTGAAAGCACAGATAGGAAAATGATATATTCTCTGATTCATATCCTTGGCACTTCTTACATTTATTCGATTTCTTAGTCTATTAAGATAGGTTCCAAGATACCAGTAGTCTGGTCTAAATCCAACACCCCATGTGGTTACTATATGTGCCTCATCTACTATGATCAACCCTATTTCTCTATCACCTATTATGGTTTCAATAGAATATGATAATAATGTCTCAGGGCTTAGATACAGTAAGTCTACCTCGCCGTCTTTAATTCTTTTTAGAACAGTTTCCTTTTCAACCTGCGTAATCAAATCTGAATTGAAAGCTTCAACCCTCATATATCCTGATTTATTTAATTTTTCTTTCTGATCCTGCATCAAGGCTTTGACAGGTTCTATAATAATCGTCAGTTTATTATATTTTTTCGCTAAATAAACCGCTGGAATCTGAAACATCACAGATTTTCCCGCACCCGTAGATGCAGTGATAAAGATATCTCTGAATCCCACGGTTTCATCATACGAATTCTCCGCCTGGCGAATAATTTCATGAATAATCTGCCCTTGAGACAAATCCACAATCTCCTTGTTTATGTCAGGATTCTTATAAAATTTAATGGTTCTGAAGTCCTCAAAGCCTTCTATCTTGATGTCATTTTTTGCAATATCAATCAGTTCTGATTCAAGTTCCTGATCCTCAGGTAACTGTTCGTTAAATTCTATTAATCTGATATCATGTCTGAGACAATACGCCTGTAAAGACCTTTGAATCCTGTTGGCCAACTCACCGTTTGTCGAGCGAAGGCTTATGACATGAGGCTTAATCTCGGATATTTTTACAAGGTCACGAAGATAAGTATCAACATCCTCATTCAGAAAAATGTCATAATCACTCTTTTCATGTCCTTCTTCAATGGCTATATTCTGTGGGTAGAAGTCAGATACAACAGATTTATCATCGTTGTCATATTCAAAATTATAGAAGCTACCATATAAAACCCCATCTGCATTTACCAGGGCATTATATATTGCAACAAATTTCTGGCAATCTTCGCTTTGATTGCTGTTACGATCGCCATTAATAGTGTCAATTATTTCACGTACAAGTGTTTCATCCAGGTCAAACCCAATAGGATAATAATCCGGATAGAGATTATTTCTGTATATGGTCAATTTTAAACCATCTTCTGCTATTGCATCGTCAACCCGGTTCTTTATGAGTGTGTATTCTTCATAGCTAACCCATGCGATGTCATCATCATCCAAAGAAAGTAAGGCCATGTCTAGCTTCTTTCTTGTTTTTTTATCATATTTCAGAACATTCTTCTTATCGGTAACATCTGAATCGACAAGTGGAGTTCCATCAATATGCTCAAAAAATGTATTATCGAATCCTTTGTAAACAATGAGTTTCACAACCAATATCCTCCGTTAATCTTCTGTTACATTGCCATCTAGGGTATAGCCATCATACATTAATCTGTTGTACGGTACTTACAGCTCTGATTTTATCTTTATACTTCAATGCCTCTACAGACATATCTATGATTGAAGAGTCGAACTCTTTCTTTGTTATGTCTACGAATTTAAGGAACTTCTTATTCTCTCTGAATGTCTTCCACAGAAGTTTTCTGTCCTTGGAATCAACGATAACCTTATACAAAAGATTTGCAAAGGCAATTATCAAATCCTTTCGTTCCTTAACCACATCTACCTGACCTTTTCTTGTTTTACTGAACTCCTCAAAATCCTCTTCGTTATATTTAGGCTGCAAACCTAATATCGGATTAACAAGAAGCTGAGTTGAAGCTGACATCAAATTGACATATGCTCCAAGTTCATACTGCTGGCCCTCTGTCATTTTTTCATAATCTGCGCCATAACCCCTCGTCTTTTCTATCGCAGATTTGAGTTTCTCTCCCTCATCTTTTATTCTGGTTGTCCTCTCTTCAAGCTCGACAATTGCCAGTTCATAAGTTTTAACATCACGTTCGCTTATAAGAGTAAATACTCTCTCCAGCCTATTTTTATCACTCATAGCCTTCCAAAACATTAATCCGCTACTGAGCAGAGCGACTCCAGCGATAGCCCATCCGACAGGACCTGCCAGTGCAAGAAAAGCTTCTCCTGCTGCCATACCACCGCCACCGGCCGTCAAAGCTCCGCCTCCAAGCCACGCCAACGCAGCATTGGTGGCCGCTGCACCGCTTAACGATGAAATTGCAGTGCCGGTAGATGCCACACCGAAAGTTGTTGCCACGCCCATAGCCGCTGTCGGCCCCATTGTAACCACAGCAACACCGACCCCAACGCCTGCAGCTCCCTGACCCACATTCTTCGCAACTGCCTTATTGTAGCCATCCTCTATTTTCTTTGCCTGATCCTTCCAGTTAAGTCGTATCTCTTTGAGTTTTTCATACTCCAGTTTCTTATCAGAAGGCATATTTCTTATCACATCAAATAGCGACTGAATCTCGTTGAGTTTATCATATAACTGAGATGTTTGCTCTCCAAGCTCATCGATTTTCTCATTCGTATGTTTAATAGTTGCTTCCGCCTTCTCCTGAGAGATTTTCATTTTCGATTTTTTCTTAGCCATCAGCCTTTTCCTCCTCTGAAGTATGAGTCTATATCCGATTTGCTCTTTAATATTTTCTCTGCCGGAACGCCTCTCATTTCGGCAAGTCTAACAGATTTCTGAAACACCTGAATATACATATTGCTGTTTTTTAGATCCTCTACAAAATCAACCAGTCCGGAATCATCATAAATTACCGACAGTTCCTTCAGTCCATCAATATAATAATATACGATAGTCTTCTCTCTTTCAGCGAATGCAGCATCCTGCTCGGCTCTTCGGATACCTACTACACGTTTTGCCTCTCCATACAGTGAAATGGTGAACCTGCCGACGCCGGTTATATTCAGACGCATAGCAAATTCAGCGGCATTGAAGCTGCCGCCTCCTGTTGTAAATCCTCTTATGACCGCATCACCCATATCAAGTACGCAGAATGTTCCATGTGCCACAGTAAGCATCCTTTTCACAGTCGAATTTGAGAACGGCTCACACTGCTTCCACATGTTCTTGAAAGACCTCTGCTGTTTCTCCGTTTCAGAAAAATATCTTACAGACCGTCTTATTGAATATATCAGTCTGACAATAATTTCATTGATAAATACTGGTATCAGCTGAGCAGTCTGAAATCTTATATCGAATTTCTGCTTATAAATATTTATCGCTAGTTCATTCAGATTCCTGTCGAATTCTGACGTTTCAATATTCATCTTGCGTTTTATTGCTATGATATCGTTTGTCCATGCCCAGAAAGGTGAAGGTATGCCCATTCCCCGGCCTTTACTGCCTGACGACCCTGACATATCAGATATAAGATGTCCGAACCAGTTTACAAAAGCGCAGAACAGTTTTGCCGGTATATTGTTTCCTCTCAATTCAAATGTTCCGTCCGCATCCACAAGTGACCTCAGTTCACCTTCTGTTACAAAATGAGATGAATTTGTAAACTGATCAAGTATGGAGAAGAACAGCCCCAGCAATGTTGGATTATGTGCGTACGATTTAAAATGATGGTTTATCGGATTCAAATCATAAATAAAGCTAGCAGTATCCCCCGCTCCTCTCTGGTCATATGGAATCTTGAATTTCTTTTCCAGAAAACTAATCGCAGATGATAGTGTGTCACCATCCTTGCCTTCCCATCCACATAATTTTGCAAAATCAACAGTCCGATTCGCAAACCATTTATCAGTTAGATTACCAATCGGAGACTCTCCGGGCTTTCCAACCAGAAAAATATCTATAACACCACAAAGTGCACCTGAACACGCAGCGAGTGCATAATCAAGTTTATCGCAGTCTGGCCTCAATCCTTTTACTGAATCGATGGTTTCATTCAACATCTGTATTTCGGACTCTGCACAACACAAAGCATCTGTAATTGAGGAAGCAAAGGATGTACTGTTACCGATATTCAATTCGTATAAAATACTCGCACTGGGTGTATCTGAATTTGCTTTTTTATCCATGCCTCAGGAACCTTCCTTTTATTTAGATTTCTTCTTTACATAAGTAAGCTGCACATCATAGCCCAGAACGTCAAGAGCCTTGACGAACATACTGTTTACAATTTTATCCTGTCCATTAACAATTCTGCTGAAATAAGACTTTGATGTTCCTATTTCCTCAGCGACTTTCGTCTGTGTCTTTTTTTCCTCTATGCATTTTGTCTTAATATCAAGTTCTATGTTGTTGAGAAGCATATCACATCCTCCAATATTCATGTACACTTGTTTAACTAATTACTAAACAAGTGTACCATAAAATAAGCAGAATTACAATCAAAATTCATCCCAACGTCCAACACGGTGTTTTCTTATTACAACTAAACCTTATTATCTCTCAAATAATAAGGCTTACCCCTAGTTACCGATACCTTTTAACGATAGCATTAGAATAAGCCTTTGTTTTCTACACTTTATTTACTTAGTGGGTATGATCCTTATGAGTAATGTTAGGACTTCAATTTGCAGTAGCACGCAGCCAATCAAGCTTCGCCTTGCTCGTTTTCTTGGGCGTGCCTTGCATAGGACGTACATCTGCTCCTACTACGCTACTTCGTTGCTCGTACACGCAGTGTTATGCATTCCGTATGGCACGCAAAAACAGTATGAATAACAAGTCATAGTGTCCGTTCGTGGAAACTTATCACTCATACTTTTTAACGATAGGACAAGGCTATCGTTAAAAGGTTTAAGCTGCCTTGGGAACGGGGATTTACTAACACCTTTATTTCTTCTTAATTTCCTTCGGTGCGAACTTGTCGGAATTTCCGACAGATTGAATTTTATCCACTTCTTTTTTTATTTTTTAAATATGACATTGCATATTTTAAAATGATTTCATCTGAATAATTGCCACCAGTAGAATACGAAATATTCATTATAGTCAACGTTAATTCATCGAAGTCTATTTTATCATTTACTAGTTTTGATAAGATTTTTTTACATCTTTCAAAATCTTCTTTGGTTGCTCCAAATGGCAATTTCACAGCATTCACTCCTTATACAATTCTAAATTAAACTACCCTATAAATTCTAATTTGGTTCTATACTATCTATTTAACTAACGCATAAGTTCAAGCCACTTTTTTGCGTTTTCACAATTACTATCAATAGGTGTTGTATGATTGTTTGTAAACACTTCCCACTGCCAATCCTCTCCTCCAATACAGCCTAATTTCGTGTATTCTTCAAGAAATTCTGCAAAAGAATTTGCCATTACATAACCATGTATTTCCAGTGGTCAGAACTATTGTCAAACGTCCTCAAATCACAATGTAAACAACCTGTCAAAACTTGTACATTTCCTTTAAATTCCTTGATATCAAGCCTCTTCTATACTCGTTTAGCCCTTCACACTTGTCAACAAAACGATACATTCTAAATGGAACGAGTGAACACCAAGTATGTCTTATTGACATGTTTGTATGTGGGAACATATACACTAAACTATTTAACGATAGCATAAGGTTATCGTTAAAAGGTATTACCTCGACAAACTGGAATTTAAATTATCGTAAAATAGCTGAGGTTTAATTCCATTCTTCTTGCACAGAAGCAATACTTTTTCTGCGATTTGAATTTTTTCTTTACTGTTTAAGCTTATATCTGAATCCATATGTTTTATACTGTCAACATATATAGCATAATCATATTCATCTCCCATACATAATTCCGAATCCACAAAATATTTTATTCCTTGTTCATCGTGATATTCGAGACCAGCTCTACCTAAAAGTACGATACAATCTCGCATAGTTCTCTCCCTATAAATTCCTATTTATGAATAATATTGATTTATGGTTAGTTTAACATTCTTAATGACGTCATCAATTTCATCCTTTGAAATGCTTTTTGAAAAATCCTCATATACTTTTTTATTTGTTCTAAAGATAATTGAGGTTCATACCCAATCAATTCATCTACCGTAACATTTAAAAATGTTGCAAGTTTTGGTAATAGCAAAATATCCGGATAGCTCTGACCGGACTCCCATTTTGAAACAGAGGCCTTTGTTACCAACATAAAGTTAGCTAGTTCTTCCCGTGTTATATTTTTTTCTTTTCTTCTTTGATAAATATTCTCCGCAATTTTCAACATACAGGTCACTCCTTTTATGACATTTCCTTTTTATTAAATACAATAATAGAACTAATAACACAAATAATTATTAGTACAAAAGTTGTAAAAATAGGAATGTAATAATCATTAAAACCTATTCCCTTTATTATATTTACAGGCTTTCCAATTAAGGCAATCGGCATATATTTTACAATTTCTTCTTTTAGAGAAAGAAGAAATTGTATCACTACACCGCCTGTGACGAATAATAATGTCCCTATCACATTTTCAGTAATGACACTGCCTAGTATCTCTAGTGAAATCAAAAATATTCCAAAAATTAGTGGAAGAAATACTGCCATTAGGATATTCTCAATAGGAAATGTATTCCCAAAAAAATACTTTGTATATCCAAATGCTACAAGAAAGCAAATACAATATGAAAGAATCCACATAATTGCATCAAAAAAACATTTTGATATTATTACTTGATATCTTGGTAACCCCTTTGATAGCAAATTTATTAAAGTTCCTTTTTGAATCTCATTCGTAACTTGTGTACTGAACAAAATCACAAGACCAAACATTCCTATCTGGTTAACGTTCTTAAAAAATTGTACCCAAGAATCAATTTCTGTTGGAGTATTAGCCTTGATATCAATGCCATCAGTTGCAATAGCTTGAAGGATTTGAGGAGTCAGTTTTGCTGTAAGTGGACTTATCAATCCAATAAATATAAACAACAGTAAAAGTCCCAACATCTTTTTTGTCCTAATATTTTCAATTGATTCTTTTTTTATCAGTGAAAAAAATATTCTCATGACTTAATTACCTCCATAAAAATATTTTCTAGTGTTGGCTCTTTTACACTAAACTCAATAGGGAGAATATTCTCATTATGAAGTTCAGATAATATCTCAAATGCTTTCTTTTCAGAATCTACTTCTAAAAAACTAAGCGTACTTTCTTCCTCTTTAAAATTCATTTTCGAAATAACATTGTTGTTTTTAAACTTGTTCAACTCATCAATAGATTTAAACCTTATCTCAATTTCATTTGTACGTTTCATATTCTTCAGCTCATCTATTGAGCCTTCTAATACGTTTCTACCGCCATCTAAGACAACAACATGATCACAAATTGCTTCAACATCAGATAAAATATGCGTAGAAAAAACAACCGTCGTTGTTGATTTTATTTTTCTAATAATCTCTAATATTTCTTTTCTGCCAACTGGATCAAGAGCCGAAGTAGGTTCATCACAAATCAATAATCTAGGACTATTTAAAAGAGCTTGTGCAATTCCTAAACGTTGTTTCATACCTCTAGAAAAACCATGTATTCTTTTGTCAATTCCATCTAGTCCAACTAATTCTAATAATTCATTACTTTTTTTTACTATCTCATCATTATTAAGCCCAGTTATTGAACCGCATAATTTAAGATATTCTTTCGGTGTCATATAACCATAAAACTCAGGTACATCTGGTAAATAACCAATAAACCTATTTGTGCTTGTCTGACCATATTTTACTTTTTCACCAAATACTTCAATAGATCCCTCATCAATTTTCAAAAATCCCAAAATCATTTTCATTGTTGTCGTCTTACCCGCACCATTTTTGCCCAAAAATCCAAATATAGTTTTTTCAGGAATAGCTAAAGACAATCCATTCAAAATATTATGGCATCCAAAAGATTTAGATAGATTTTCTATTTTAAGAGCATCCATTATTCATTATCCTTTCCTATCATTAGATAAAAAATAGGACCAATAATTTGTATTAAAACAACTACAACAATCCACATTACCTTGTTCCCAAATTTAAATTTGTTGTGTTTTAATATATGGGCCAATGCGTAAATCATAAGCCCAATTTCCAAAACAACTATCGGTATTAAGATTGGTAAATATTCTCTAATAAATTCCATTTTAAATCCTCCTTACGTTTTCTTTATGTTATTTATATTATAGCAGTTAACTTTGTTAACTTTCAAGAAGTTAGTGTAAAATAAGTTGTGTAAACACAAAAAGGAATAAACACGTTATAGTAGAGTTGTGAAACATTACTTGAAAGAGATTTATTACAAGGAACACAATGTTCTCTTTCCCATCTACGTCCTTTACAAAACATACATGTCTCGATAGATTATTTTTCTGTTGAATCTCTTTATTTCAAGAAACAAAGTAAAGAGATTCAACATCTATCGCCAATTAAATATAGCTAATAAAATAAGATGGTTATCTATTCTTCTAATTAACCCTTATCAAAACGATTCACAAATTGATTATTACTGAGGTGAAATAGAGGATAATTACGTTTCAATAGAAACGAAAAAAACTTGATCTAACGCGATTCTTGAATTTTAAAATTTTAATGTATTGCAATAAAAATCAGCTGAATCACTACTTTTTTGAAATACGATACTGATTCGGACAATCAAAAGCAAGAGAAACTTCACGATGAGGTTTCTCTTTTTTCTATACTTACTCCGACATCTATTTATTCTTATCATTGTGTTATAATAGAGTGAATTATATATTCACGCAATAGTGCTTTAAAAATTCCATCAAAAAGTTCCAATTAAATCTACTTGTTTTATCTTTCACAATTAAAAGTCCTACAAGCTTTTAAATCGAATTTTGATGGAAAATATTCGCGTGGTTTTCGCGTGATTTTCGCATGACTGTTTAAGATGACATCTTAGAAAGACGATGAAATCAAGGATTAGTAGTTGTCTATCAAATTTATTTTTTCGCGTGATAATCGTAAAAAACTTTAAGCTACATTATATTTTAGGAAAGGAAAAAAATGAACTTAAATTTTGAAGGGGTTGATTTAGAATACAAAAAAGCTGAAAATAGTCTACCAAAATCTTTCTGGGAAACCTACTCAGCATTTGCAAATACCAATGGCGGAAAAATAATTCTCGGGATAGACGAAAAAAATATCGACCCCTACCAAGGAGTCAATAATCCTCAAAAAATACGAGACAATTTATTTGCTTTGGTTGCAAACAAACAAAAAGTTAGTTGTAACCTACTTACTGATAATGACATTGAATACATTGACATTCCAAACAAAGATAAACAACTCATAGTAGTCACTATAAGAGAAGCTAATCCTGACCAAAAACCTGTTCATCTAAAAAATGACTATCGTGAATCATATAAAAGATTAGGTGAGGGCGATGTTCGACTTGATAAAGAAGAGCTCAAGTATCTGATGACCAGTTCTCATGATGATATTGATAGTGAGTTGCTTAATAATTTTGACGAAAATGACTTAAATTTAGATACAATAGAATATTACAAAAAGTTATTAATTGAACTCACTGGTAACACAAAATATAGTAGCATTTCTTTGAGAGATTTTCTAATCGAAATTGGTGTATTTAAAAAAGATAGGACAGATAATACATATAAATTAACCGCAGGAGGACTGATATTCTTTGGAAAGTATAACTCTATCATTTCTCGTTATCCAAAATTTCAACTAGACTATTTTGAAAAAGATACCTCTCTTTCAACTAGGTGGAACGATAGAATTTCAACAGGTGATATGATGTACCCTGATTTAAACATGTTCGACTTTTTCAATTTAGCATATAAAAAATTAACTACTACAACAAATGATAGATTTGAGTTTAATAACGAATCTGCTCATCGTTTGCCATTCAAGAAAGACCTATCTGAATCTATACGTGAAGCTTTGGTAAATTGCTTAATGCATGCTTACTATGATTTTGATTCTCCTATAGTTATTACGGCTTATCAAGACTTCTATGAATTTAAAAATCCAGGTAAGATGAAAATTTCTATTCCTGAATTTATACATGGCGGAACTTCCAAAACGCGAAACAGTACAATCTCTTCTTTATTCCGTAGAATTGGGATGTCAGAAAAAGCTGGGTCAGGCGGACCGAAAATTTTTGATATTTCCGAAAAATATAAGCTAAAAATTCCTGAAGTAAATACTACCTTTGATAGTACTGTTGTTACAATTTGGAAAGTAGATTTATTATCTTCTTATTCAGACATATCAGATAATGAAAAGATAATACTTGAATATATCATTAAAAATGGTAGCATTACTAAAAATGATGTCCTCGAAAATTCTCTAATGACCGAATATAAATTTAGAGAAAACCTGAAATCTCTACAAAATAAAAAGTATATTGAGATAGAAGGTAAGGGACGCTCTACAAGATATGTTCTCCCCAAAAGTTCAACCGAACAATACCATATTATTAAACAACAAATCAAAAATCTTGGAGATTTCATGACTATGTATTAAACATTAGGCCTGTTCAAAAACTAATGTTTATTCTTTATCTTACTTTTCTAAAATTTTCAGAATCTAAAATGCAGACTTAACAAGCCTGCATTTTTTCTTTATTCAATGCCTGCATTTCTAAGTGAAGAAAACAAAAGAGAATCTGCGTTTAAATTTCGCAATATTTCATGTATACGACTAGATATTTGATGCCTAAATATAGCTGATTTACTTATAAAGTCTGTATCTTCTGACAAAGCACTCTCAAGTTTATCCAAATTATATTTTTCTACTGAATAAATAGTTCGTTTCACTTTATTTTTTAACTCATCGTTAGTAATTTGTCTATTTTCTTGCAAATATTTCTCGTTAAATTTATTTTGAATAAGTTTCTCATCAATAATATATTCAAAGGGCTGATTAAATTTATGCAATATGGTATAAAATTTTTCAAGAAGTTCCTCGTTTGACAGAGCTGTTTCTAACATCTGGATTTCTGTAGAATAGATAAATTTCCATTTTTCTAAGAAATTAGCAATTTCTTGAAAACGTTGTTTTTCTTCATTTCTTGCCTCTTGGTGTGTTAATACCTTATCATTGATTGACTGAACAAATTCATCAATTAAAGTAAACACAATCATTTGAAGATGGTCGGATAAATTTTTCTCTGACATTCTTGAAAGTATTTCTTTAGGAGAGTGTGGAGAAAGGTAAAGCGTCCTTGTCGGATATTGTCGCCTTTCTATCTCATGTTTTAACGCAAAAAGATAGGGTTCGGTCATTAAATAAAGAGTTTTCCCTTTACCACTCCCACCATACAATTCTTCATAAATTTCCCTCATCTCTACCTTATCCATGTCACCTAATAATTCATCAAAAGAAGATAGAATGATACTTTGCTCTAGTTCAGAGTCCGTAAATAATCTATCATATTTTGGAAATACATGAAGTTCTTCATTATATTCTTTTTCTGTATCATCGCTATAATCCAAAAAGAATTTCTCTTTTTGAGACCAACCATAAAGAGTTTTCATAAACCATTCATCATCTGATTGGTCTTTTTTTCGTTTATGAATTTCTAAATAAGTACCAATAATATCTGAACGTAAAACTTTCTGAATTTGGCTACGTTTCATGGTTAGATAATCACCATTTTTGTCATTCTCAGGCTGCCAGTGCTTTCTCAATTCAGATTCAGCCTCTTCAAATGTATACCATTTATTTGATTTAATAATTTTTTTTATCTCAAGTTTTTCTTGTTCCGATAATACCATAGCTCCTCCTATTTACTATCTATATTCTAACATTTTCTTACAAAGAGCATAATAAAAAATCACTTCTATTTCGAGATAAAATCATATTGTAAGGGAAACCTTATAAAAAATAAAATTACAGTCCTAATTGATGGCCATCAAATGGACGGATTGAAACAAATATGACAACTCAGACAATAACAGTCGAGTTCTGCACATATCTGTCTATCCGTTTATTTGATGTGCTTTTTTTGCACCTCTTCGGTTATTCAGTACGACTCATACCAGTTTCTTTCTGTCCAAAATCAGGACTTAGAAAGAAGCTCTTATGCCAAGAAGAACATTTGAAGACCGTCTCACTCCAGAGGATTATACAGATATCCAAAAATGGGACAAGATACTGAAAGATGAAGATAAGTCTTTCGCAAATGCTAAACGAAGAGATAGATACCATAAACTTGGAAGTTTAGATGAAAATATCTCAAACGAAGGCCGTCAAACAGATAGATATGATTTAATTGCTAGTGATTCGTTAGATGCTGAACAAGCTTATATCTATAACGAACTATTAGGAACTGTGCATGATTACATATCTGCCCTCTCTACGAATGACCAAATTATTATGGTTGGAAAATTAAGAGATAGGCCAATCTCATCGTCTGCACTATCTAAAATTGTAGAATGTAGTGACAAAACTGTGACAAGTCGCTTCAAAAAACACCAAGAAGTGTTACAAGATATGTTAAAAGACTACAGGTAGTCTCCGAAACTGGCAATCAATGATTGCCAGTTTTTTTAAAAAAAGCTCCCTAAATTGTATGTTCTAAATTCCATTAGACATTATGTATGAGTCAAAATAATAAAAAATTCAATTTTTTTAAAAAATTCTCCGAAATTCACCTCCTGAATCTCCTATAAGATAGAAAGGAAAAAATCAACAAGTCCAGCTCATGACCTCAAACCGAGCATGTCACCAATACTTTTTATCACAAAATAGAATATACGAGGTATCTAATCTATGAAAATGAAACCACAATACCGTAAAGGCGGTTATTCAAGTCAAATAGCAGAACAATACGTTAGCCTTCAAGATCCAATCTACTTGCTTTGTGATGAGCTTGAAGCACAACAAAAGTATGAAGATGGAAAACCGACGGGTGAAATTGTCGCATATAAGGCTTGGTTTGGGCAAAAGGGATTACCACCATTTCAAGTAAAATTCCTTGAAGAACCTGAACTCCCTGAATATCTTTCCCTTATCACCTTTGACAACTTGCAAGCATGTGAGGTCAACTATAACGTTTACTTTAGAGCTAATGGATTTAAAGAGGTGAAATAATGGTTCCAGCTATCACACAAAAAGAGTTGGAACAATACCTATTACAGAGTCTGAACATGGCTTTGGGCTCTGTATTACAAGGGGAAACTTCTTATACCAACTCTTTTGACATTTCTGTCAAAGAAAACGGATTTATCTTCATTCCTCGTCTTCCATCAGGATTTGTCATTGATGACGAACTGTATCGAAAGATTTTCTTAATCGCTAATGCGTCTCTCTACCCACAATACACGCTACTAAAACAAAATTCTGCCTACTTTATTGCACTGAAAACAAACGATATTCATATTCAACGTGGGCTGTTTTTTCCTTGGCAGAAAGGTATTTCTGAGCGGCTAATCATTCCAGACCTAGAAAAATTCACATTATCGCTAAAAGGTAATGATATCCCTATTATGGCAAATCTAATGATTAACTATGATAAAGTAACTTCTATGGCTATTGCTGGGAACTCAGGTAGTGGTAAAAGCTATGCATTAACTTATCTGTTAAGTATACTGAAAAACATTTCCGACCTGATTATCGTTGATCCTAAATATGATACTCCATCACGGTGGGCAAAGCAGAATCAAATTAGTGTCATTCACCCTCAAGAGAATCGTTCCAAATCCGACTTCGTATCAGAAATTAACGAAAGTTTGAGTCAGTGTTTGACAATAATTCATAAACGACAAAGGATTTTATTTGATGATCCACATCATGAATTTCAACATCTAACTATCGTTATCGATGAGGTGCTTGCTTTATCAGAAGGAATCAACAAAAATATCAAAGATTCCTTCTTTTCTCTGTTATCTCAAATTGCTTTATTAGGGCGATCAACCAAGGTTCACTTGCTTCTTGTAAGTCAGCGTTTTGATCATAGTACAATTCCTGTATCAGTCCGTGAACAATTTAATGTATTGATTCAGGTTGGTAACATCAATCAGAAAACAGTACAGTTCTTATTTCCAGACCTCGATCCAGAAGGTATTGTTATTCCGATTGGAAAAGGAACAGGGCTTATTCAAATCATTGATAACGAGCATCCTTATCAGGTCTTACCCTTGCTGTGTCCAACATACTATACCAAGAAAGGAATCTTGTAACTTATGAAAACAACATATTTCCAGAAGTTTTTCGACTTCTGCTTTTCAGTATTTCTTACAGTAATCCTCTGTACATTATGTACGGTATTCTTAGGATTTATGGTGGATTTCTTACAAAAATTTACCTATCTATCCGTGGTTACTAGCTTTATTAGCATGATTTTCTGGCTTAGCTTAACAATTTCAATTATCAGTTCAATTATTTTCATCTTGCTCGTTAGCTATGAAATTAAGAAGCGACAAAAAGAAGATAATCTATCAAATCTATGGGAATCTATCAAGCAAACTTTGGCTATCCGCATTTTTTTGCATCAAAGTGAACACTCAGAAGTCTTAGCTACAACTGAGCAAACAAAAATGAAACAATATAATCCCGTTAACAAACACTTCAATAGAGCAGTACGACAATCTATTGTAGATGTTAGAGAAGATAACGTTATTTTGATGATTAGACTCCCAAAGACACAACAAGCCAAGAAGATCCTAAATGATATGGATACGATGATTATAGAAGAAATGGCAAGATATAACCCTGACTATTTCTTTTCACCTCAGAAACCAGCAAAAAAATGGACTTATCTTATTGGTAATAAGAGAGAATAGCTTAATGGCGCTGTGGCCCACGTAGTGGAAGCCAAACAGCGCCGTTTTTTAATTGCAAAGTTTAGGATTAAGTGGGGTGACTACGACCCCCACTTAATCCAATAATCAATAATCAGAAAAAAATTAAATTTTCTCAAAAACTCCGATTTATGCCCTTCCAATCTCCTAATAGATAGAAATAATAAAAAATTGAAAGCGAGGAATTTTACCTATGGCAAAAGAACAACGTTCAAATAAATGGGCTTTTCTATTCTATCAGGAAAGTGCGCCCGAAAACTATTTAGAAATTCTCGAAGAAATTCATGTTCCATTTGTTCTGTCACCATGGCATGATAAGGACGTAAACAAAAAAACAGGAGAGTTTAAGAAAGCACATAAGCATGGAGCATTCTATTTTGATTCTCTCAAAAGTTACGCGCAAGTATCCGAACTTATCAAAGACAAACTCAACGGTCCGGCTCACGTTGAACCTGTCATATCACCGAAAGGAATGTATGACTATTTTACTCATGCAGAGAATCCTGAGAAAAGCCCTTACGATATTAAAGACATTGAATGTGGCTGCGGGTTTAACCTTGCCCAATTTTTAGTTCAGCAAAACTCTGATGACTTCATCACAGAAGTGATTGATACCATTGAACAAAATGACATTACAGAATTTGAGGAACTTGTATGGTATGCGCGAGATAATGACACCGCTCTATTGGGACTAATCATTGAACGAACCTACTTTTTCTCTCGCTATCTGGACTCACGTCGGCATAATCCTAAGCGACTACAAAAAGCAATCAAAGAACAAGGAGCAAATTTTGATGGAGACAATTAAATTAAACCGAATTGAAGAATTGCTGAATACAATTATTACTATCATCCAGAAAGAATTACAAACAAAGAATTCTTATGGAATCATCACGCAAAAAGAACTTCTAAAACTGTTACAAATTTCTCCGAACACTTTGAAATCTTGGGAAAATAAAGGTTTAAAACGTCTTGAACCTCCAATAGAGGGAACACGTACTGTTTATTACAAGATGGAAGATGTCATTGAATTTTTAACTATTTAACTCCAAAAAGTGCTAGAATGGAATTATCAAACAAAGAATGTGAGGGTTCTATTCTAGCCTTTTTTATCGTCCGAAGAAAGAGGCTCTATGAATAAAGAAATCATTCAACACAATAATAAAAAGATAACAAAAGTTACCAAACAAAATGGTGATGTCAGCTATTCCATCAAAGGTGTTTATATTGGAACTGACATAAAAACAGGTAAACGAATCACAAAAACTATCACTGCTAAAACATTAAAATCTTTGGATAGAAAAATTGTTGAAGCTAAAATTGAGTTTGAAAAGGCTGGCTCTACTATTAAAGAAACTATCCAAATTGATAACTTTGAAAGTCTAGCTGAGGTATGGTTTAGCAACTTCAAAACTTGGGTATCTTCGCAAAATACAATAAACCGAGTTCGAGGGTACTTGGATACATACATCATTCCTCAATTTGGCGATTATAGACCTGAGCGGATCGAAGCATCAGATATCCAATTGTGGCTAAATCAATTAGCAAAAAAAGCCAAAAAAGCAATTGAATCTGGAACAAAACGTGCCCCGAAAGGCAGTGCAAAAGATTTTGGTGCAATGGCTCACAAGGTTAGTGATATTTTCGATTTTGGCATTACAAACTGTGGGCTGACCACTAATCCAGCCAAATCAATCAAGATTCCACCTAAACCAAAAGCAAACAAAGAGCGTATTATGGTACTCCATGATGATGACCTGAAACATTGGTTATCTTACCTTGATACCTTGCCCAATACCAGAGCAAATAGACGTTTTAAGGTCATTTGTAACACGCTATTAGCATCTGCATTGCGAATAAATGAGTTATTGGCATTAGAAATTACTGACCTTGATTTTGAAACTAATGAAATTATTGTCAGTAAAACATTAATGTGGAAAAGTGCAAATAACAAACTAGGTATCAAAGGGGAAATGGTTTGTAAGAAAACTCCTAAAACGGATTCTGGGAATCGTAGAGTTGCCGTCCCACTTTCAATCATGGAAAGTCTCAAAGAGTTTCATGAGGAAATGACTGGCTATTTTGAAAAGCACGGTCTACCAAAATCTTCACTTATTTTCCCAACTATCTATGGCAACTATATGTGTGATAGAAACGAACGTGCAACCCTTAAAAAGCGATTATCGGCTCTTGGTTTACCTGACTATGGTTTCCACCTCTTCCGCCATACACACGCTTCTATGATGTTAAATGCTGGTATGAACTGGAAAGAGCTACAACATAGAATGGGACACAAGTCCATATCAACAACTATGGATACCTATGCGGAATTAGCTCCTAAAAAGAAGTTTGAAGCAGTGGATATTTTCCTAAATAAAATGGAAGAGCTGGCAAGTTGACTTCATCACTACCTTTATCACTACCTTTGTACTTCAAAAAGCTATAATCCTTGATATAATAAGGTTTATAGTCCTATTATTTAACCCTTACAGAAGTTAAATAATAGGTCATTACGTTTCAGTAGAGACGAAAAAACCTTGATTTAATGCAATTCTTGAATTTTCGAATTTCAATGTATTGCAATAAAAATCAACCGAATGACTACATTTTTTGTGAAATAAATTAGATGTTCGGATATATAGAAAACGCTCTAGTCATATTGTCTAGAGCGTTTTTGTGTTGTTTAAGAAATTGGCTCTATAATTTCTGTAGCGGGTAAAACTACCATAGGAATTATGGAGTCCATAATAAGACCTCTTAAGTAGATTTTGGGTATTTACCATGTCTACTTAAGAGGTATCATATCAGAATGTGAATTAGAGTGTTTCTTTTGCTGTAAGCAATGGAAAATTACTCTCAATAGTATTTTAAAATAATCTTTTTATTCTTGAGGGTAACTAAACAAATTAGAAACGCAAAGATAAACAGGTTAAACTACCATCGATTTTCTTAAATTCGTCTGTATTAACGACTTTTACAGGGTAACCTATATTTTTTATATGTTCTAATGTTTTGGGGTATCCATCAGGAACTAACACTGTGCCATTTATATACAAACTATTAATTGCATATAATTCCTCTTTAGGAACTACAAATCTATTAAATTCTCTGAACTCGGGAACTTCATTCATTTTTGCACTAACCAACATATTGTTATTTTCTAGATAAATCACAAAATCTTTCAAATGCAAACCTTCTGTCACTGGTATTGTGGAAGAAGTGTAACCGAATTGAGAAACTATTTCATCAAATTGTTTAGCACCTTCTTTATTGGTACGATCAGATAAACCTACATAGAAATGTTTTCCTACAAGCATTACATCTCCACCTTCCATCGTCCCTGGGGATTCGATGTGGAAGATTTGTTCGTCATCGTAGAATTTCTTTATAGCAGGTTCAATTTCAAATTTTTCACCGTTCCTTGATTCTCTTGGAGAATTAGTAATAATTGCACATTCTTTCATTACTACTGCTGGATCCTCAACAAAACATGAATCTGGGTATTCCTCTAAAGCTTCAAGAACCAGTGCTTTTACTCCTAAACTTTCAATTGCGTCAACATATTCTTGGTGCTGACTAATTGCTTTTTCATATATAGGCTTATCGTCACTGAACATTCCTGTACTAATTCCTTCAAGCATCGCTTTACATGGTTTTCTAACAATAATATTCTCATATCTTATCATATTACTTCCTCCAGCAATCATATTCTTCTAAATATATTCTTTTTCAACATACTCAGATTGGCTTAACATCAATAGATTTTCATACATTACATGGAAACTAACAATATCTCCTAATTCGTAACAATGTTCGCTTTCAGTAATATCTAAAATCGTATGGTCGCTACTACCACCAATTACTTCAATGTTTGAGTCTAATGGCCGAAGATGTAAACAATCTCCTAAATCTTGCCTTCCAACCGCTATCAGAGCTCTGCGACGAATACCTTTGTCTTCATATTCCTTCTTGTTTCCAAATGCATCAACTGCAATTGTACCAATTGGATGACTTGGTTTGTTTTTCAATTCAACAATTTCCGCCTGTAGCGTAAACGCTTCATCTTCATCAGGAAATACCTTATAATCAAAGCAATCATCCAAATCACTAATATACAACGCATCCCCAACTCTTAGCTGCGTGATACCCTCTGGCATAGATCCCTTTGCAACTAAAGGTAAACTAGTTGAAGCACCCCCAGAAACAACCTCAATCCTACGTCCAATTGCTTTACTAACTTTTTCAGCCTTTGAAATCAGTTCCATCATTTTTTCTGGGGTAGGCATAATTGAGCCATAACACCCTAGATTTGTTCCAACGCCTAATAAATGTAAGTTTTTTAATTCTTGTTCAACAGTACGTGTTGTATTCAGCAATTCCTCTTCGTCAAAAATTCCCTCACGCAAATCACCACATTCAGTCATAATAATCACATTATGAATTTTATTTTGCTCTGAAGCAGCCCGGTTTAATTCTTTTAAAATCTCTAACGAAGAATTCAAGCTAATATCTGCACAAGAAACTAATTCATCAACTTCACTAAGCATTGGTATACGTAAGTCGTAAGTAAGAATATTTGGATTAATCTCTTTTACTCTTTTCAATTGAGATAGTCGCGAAGAAGCCAACGTTTTAAAACCTGCATCTATTAATGTCTTAATAATTTCTTCAAGTCCGTTAATTCCTTTTATTACACCAACAACCTCAATTCCAATATCATTACACATGTCTAATACATTTTTGGCATTATGTTTTAACTTTTTCTTATCAATAACAAACTTTGGATAACCCACGTTGTTCACCTCAAATCTATTATTATTTATTTTTTACATGGTAGATAAATCAATTGTACCGTTAAAAATCAGGACTAGACTGACAATTGCCAAGGCTACTATTACTAGGGCAATAATTTTTTCGATATTAGTGAGGAATTTCTTATTATTTTCTTTACGAGCCAAATAGTAAACAATCATACAAGGGGCGAAAAGAAGTGCTGTAATAATAATATACTTCCAGCCTGTTGAATACATCAAATATCCCATTGCAATAGTTGAAATACAACCAAGCAAAGCATTCAATTTAAAACCGTTATCAAACTTGATTGATTTTTTAATCATAGTCAAACTAACTGTGAAATATGGAACCAACATTGTACTTGAAGCAAATAAAGCCATAACATTATAAATTGATTCATTGATTATGATGGTAATGAAAAATGCTTGTTGAATAATTGTGGATACCAGTAATGAATTTGTTGGTTGCCCAACAGTATTTTCAACACCAAAGAATTTAGGGACAATTTCATGCTTCGCTGCAACATCTAAAATTTCACCAGCAAATAAACAACATCCGAACCAACATCCCATTGCTGAAAGTGCAATACCTAGGTTCATTAGAATTGCTCCCCATTTGCCTACGACTGCCTCTAATATGCCACCTAATGCAGGTACTTCCATTTTTGAAACTTGTACTTGTGAAAGTACTCCAAAGGTTAAGAAGGTCAGCAAGAGATAGGTCACTGCAATTACAATATAAGAAATCACAATTGCTTTTGATGCATCTGATTTCGATTTCGCACGTGCAGAATAGATTAATGCCCCTTCAATACCAACATACACCCAAATAGTTGAACTCATAGCTGTTCCAATTTGACCATTTATAGATGAAGGTAAATCATTTGAAGCAAAAGCGTTTTCCCACAGTCCAGAGTTAAATACATCTACCTTAAATGCCACCAATAAAGCTATAATAAATACTACAATTGGAATCATTTTTGCAAACCAAATAACAGTATTAACTAATGAAGCGTTTCTCGCTCCTGACGCACATATATAGTAGAAGACCCATAAAATAACTGATAACAGAATTAAAGAAGGGATATTATTTCCCCCACGAAACATTGGAATAAAATATCCAAGAGAACTTACCGAAAGTACTCCTAATGAAATATTACCTACAACAATAGATAGCCAATATCCTACACAAGATAAAAATCCAATAAACTTTCCAAATCCTTGTTCTGGAAAACTAAAAATTCCTGCGTCTAAATCTGGATAGTGATCTTGTAGATATTTCAAACAGTAAACGAAAACAGCAAAGGCAATACTTGCAAATACTAGTGCAATTAAAGCAGGGCCTGGAGCTACAGATTTTGCTAAATCACGTGGTAAATTAAAAACCCCTGCACCTATTACCGTAGTAACTGTTAAAGCAACTAAGCCGAGTAGACTAACATTTTGTTGGACAGTATTTTTCTCAGTCATATAACTATCCTCCCCATAAAAATTAAATTATTTTTTATTTAATATGATGGGAAAAAGAAAATCTTTATCCCATCATATATATTGTTTTATTAAAAACGTAATGAAAGACAGCTCAAACCACCATCAATTTTACGATATTCAGAGGTATCGACAACAAGAACATCATATCCTAAATGTTCAACGGCAGATTGAACCTTAGGATATCCGGCTGGAACAATAACAGTTCCATTAACCCATATACAGTTTGCGGCATATGCTTCATCAGAATCAACAACTATCTTATTAAATGATTCAAATAAAGGATTATCAACAAATTCACCAGCAACCAATAAATTATTATCCTCTAAATAATTGACTCCTGTCTTAAGATGCAATACTTCTTCCAACGGAACTTGAATGACAGTTTTACCATATCCCTCTAATATTTCTTTCATCTGTGCAAAACCTTCATCATTTGTACGGGCTGATTTCCCAACATAGAAGGTATCGCCAACCATCATAATATCGCCAGGTTCAACCATTCCTGGAGCTTTAATTTCATGAACATTTGAATAAAAACTAGATAGCAGTTTACGGAAGTCTTCTAGTTGAGTCTCATTTCGACGAGTATCCGCACCTGGTCTGGAAATTATAGCACATTTATCCGTACAGAGTGCAGTATCTTCCATAAAACATGAATCTGGAAAATCGTCATTTGGTGGTAACACATTAATTTTGACTCCACATTTAGTTAAAGCTTCAACATAATGTTCATGTTGAACTAATGCACTTTCATAAACAGGTTTTCCAAGTTCTGGATTAGAAGTAATACCTTCACTAATTCCTCTTCCAGGAATACGAACAATTACATTCTTAAAGCGTTTCATAAATTACACCTCTCTAATATAGCCTGTAAAGTCTGAGTGATCCAAACGAAAACATGCCCCATTGTGTATGCGCTTACATTTTTGTGGAAAAAATAACAATGGGACACATAATGGACGCCATCTTTACTTTGAGCAACTATTGAAATACAATAAAACTAAGTTCATTGCACATCATTTTTCCTGTTTTACATGAAAATGTTAACAATATTGTTTCCGAGATTATTCCTTTCTAGTTAACAATTCATGTTCTATTTCTATTTTACCACTTAATTGTTGCATGTCAATATTAGCACTTTGAAACTAGTTTCAAAAACATAAAATATCAAGTATTTTGGTATTTCAAAATAAAAAGTTGATATCGGTTGCTTCTATATAGAAATTAGAATATATATTAGCAATGAAATCACTAGATCTTTAAGCTCGCTTTAATTTAATTTTCAAATAAGAAAACGAGCATTCTCAATTACAGTAATACTCGTTTTCATCATATACCAGAGAGATTCTAGAATTATGATTAGTTATTTAAAAAGTCAAATCGATTTAATATAAGATGCCAACCTTTTAACAAGATCTAAAGCCTCATCACAATAACCTAATCTTTCAAAAAAACCATGGTCTACACCTAAATAATTAATTACATCCACATCAATATCATATAAATTGTTCTTTATAAAATACCTATTGCTCCACCTGAAGTAATCAAACTCCGCCTCAACATACAGCATTCTATTTATTCGTGAATAATTATCCTTCTGAAATAAATTATTTTTTTCTAACATATCGTCTGTTGTATATAGTTTTGCAAAAAAACGCATCTGTCTACTAAATTTACTTAGTCTAGATTCTAAAATATTATATTGAGAAGGAATAATATCATAACTCCTAATAGACCACTGATACATATTATTTTCTTCCGGTAATAAATCAACACAACCGTATATATTAATAAATGATAAGAAATTGACACTCTCGTATTCACTTACCAACATTAGCCCCAAATTTACACCAGCACTATCTCCCAAAAAAATAATTTTTTCCTTGTTCCAACTGTATTCATTCTCTTTAGAACAGATCCAATCGTAAACCTTTTTACAATCAAATATACTAGACGGAAATTTATTCTCTGGGGCTAAACGATAGTTTATAGCAACTATTGGTACACCCGTCAATTCTACTATCAATTTAAGTTGGTTTTCATATTGGAAAAAGTTTCCACCGATGAACCCACCACCATGAACAAAATATATCACTTTGTCTGTATACTTACAACGTTCGCTAGAAAACAAACCAATCTCAATATAACCTTCTACTAAACCAACTACTAAATTTATGTTTTCTTTAGTGAAATCTATGTTTTTTTTCCCCATATTTTGTCTTGTGATAGTTAGTGAAAAATCATCAAAAGAAATATCTGTTTTAAAATCAATATCTAAATCACCTGATTTTTTAATTTTATCGATTACACTTTTTGACAATTCATTTGCTTTATGATTTTCTAAATTAATAACTTCTTCATAATTTATCACTGATTTTCACCTTCCAATGCAATACCTTCCAGCATAGAGTCATCAAAACCAAAGAAGTATGTTAAAATTGCAGAAATTATAAATGCTCCAAAATAACCAACTAAGAATCCAACAAAGCCAGTTCCAAAGTAAGCTGGAAATGTTGGCACTGCAGCTACAGCTACAGCTAACGCACGTGCGCCTGTTGCACCTGCAATAGCACCACCTATACCACCACCAATTATCGCCATAATAAATGGCTTCTTAAATTTCAGATTGACTGCATAAATCGCAGGCTCTGATATTCCGAAAAATCCCATTATTGTTGTAGGGGTAGTAATTTTTTTCAATTCTGGATTTTTAGTTTTCAAGAAAACCCCTAAAGTTGCACCTGATTGAGCTATAATACTAGGACCGAATACTGCAAGAATTGTATCAAACCCTAATTTTTCTATATTGGAGAATATTATAGGGAATAGTCCCCAATGCACCCCAAAGACAACCATTACTTGAGCTAAAGCCCCAATAAAGCCACCTGCGACTGTTGGATTCCAATTATATATCGTTGAATAGACTGTTGCAATTCCATTACTTAATGAAGCTCCAATTGGCCCGAAAATCATAATAGTTATCGGTACAACTGTGATTAATGAAAAGAATGGAGCAATTCTACTTCTAATTGATTCAGGCAAAAATTTTGTTTCTAGTTTTTCAACATAACTTAATAGTAAAATTGCAAAAATAATCGGAAAAACACTACTCTTAAACGCAGTTAATACAAATGGTATACCTAAGAAAGTTAATTTTGCTCCTTGATCGTATAATGTCGATAAATTAGGATACAAAAGCGCACCAGCAATTGTCACTGAAACAAATAGATTTGTTTTAAATCTCTTTGATGCTGTGATAGCCAAAACAACGGGAAGGAAATAATATAAACTATCAGAGGCGGCATTTAGAATCTGATATGTTCCAGAAGTAGAATCAAGCCATTTAAATGCAGTACAGATACTCAGTACTCCTTTTAGTATACCTGCACCAATAAGAACATCAATTAACGGAGTAAACAAACTAGAAATGATATCTATAAATTTTGAAATCACTCCTTTAGATACATCTACATCTTCATTAGGTGCGACCTCACCTTTTCCATTTCGATTTAATAAAGTCTCGAGTTCAGGGTAATAATAAATTACTTCCGGACCAATGACTACTTGAGTTTGACCTGCTACCTCAACTACTGACATTACATTTTTTAATTTATTCAACTCTTCTTTTTTTACAAGATGATTATCATAAAGATCAAATCTCAGGCGTGTGGAACAATGAGAGAAATTTTTTATATTTTCATTTCCACCCAAATTATTGACAATTTGGGCTACTACTTCTTTTTCTACCATTTGTCAAGTATAATACGGTTTCTGACTCACCATTATTCTTGAAAATGTATGAAGAGAATTTTTTGAGGGATAGTTCGAGCCATTTTTTTGATATTTGAGCATAGAAAAATGACACCTTATCTGGCATTTTTTGAAACAAGGTGTTAGAATTATAGGGCATAGATGACTTTAATGACTTTGGGCTAAAGAATAGTCGTAAAGTTTATTATGCATTATAAGATAATACATTGTCCTAATGAGACGATGTATAGAGGCAATCGTATGTGGCTTAGTTGAAGTTATCTGTGATTGTCTTTTTCGTTTCTCATAGAAATCTGCGATATGGCAAGGATTGGTATGGCTAGCTGAAGCGATATTGTGAATACATTTGTACAGAATTTTTCTTGCATAAGGATTCCCACGCTTCGTGATATGTTCTTGACCTAGAAAATCTCCTGATTCATAGTGTTTGAGATCAATACCGATAAAAGCGTTGATTTGATTAGCAGACTTAAAACGACGAATATCTCCTAATTCGCCAATAATGCTTGTAGCCGTTGTTTCTGCGATACCAGGAATAGAGAGAAGAATCTTATATTCAGGTAGAGGTTCAGCTAACGCTATCAACTGTTGTAAAACTTGTTCCCGACGGTTTGTCAACCTTATAAGTTCCTGTGCATCATACTTAACCTCTTCTACCATAGGAGAGGTTTTTGAAATGCCAGCATAAGATTGCTTCGCCAATCCAACTAACTTCTCAGTCAAGTTACCTACTCTGTTCTCTGAAATGCGTTTAGAGGTTGAGTTGCGAATAGCTTCTTTCAACTCAACTTCTGATAGTTCCAGCACCCAATGCTTGGTTGGGAAGATGGACACGAGATTCCAATATTGCTCACCTGTAGGAGTAGATAGTAGATTCTCGATTTCTGGGAAGGCGACTTGAAGAACTTTGTGCAGCCTATTCTTCGTCCTTACGATATCCTCTGTCAGATTTTGGTAGAATCGGCTAAGATCATGCAAGTTTTGATAGACTTCTTCTTGAACATAAGTTGGCTTACGGTTTAGAACAAATTGTGACGAAGCAAGTTTCTCTGCGTCAATCTTATCGGTTTTTCGGACTCGTAATCCATCAAGTTGCTTCTTAGCTTCCAAAGGATTAAGACGTGTATAGTCATAGCTGTTTTCTTCTAGAAAGGCCTGAAGTCGGCGAGAGTAGACACCAGTAGCTTCGAAAATAATTTCGGGATTGCTCACGGTCTTTAGATCCTCCATTAGACGAGAAAATCCGATAATATCATTAGGCATAGTATAGCCATGAACCCTTTCACCATTCACAAGAATAGCGACTTCTGAGCTTGCTTTACTCACATCAATTCCAAAAACTGTCCGCATTATGTTTACCTCTTTGTCTTGAATGATTCCTTATTTTAGTGATTTCATTTTCAATACTCGGCGTCTAGCGTCCAACATACTTTGATAAAATTCTATCTAAAACAGGTGTCTTGCCAGTTTTTTGTACGACGTCTAGCGCCAAAAGAAGCTACGACTTAACAAGACACCTCTACTTTAACATAAAGAAAAAGTAGTGAGTATTCTCTCCCGTCGGAGATTTCTTCACTACTAATCTTAGTATGTTTTTTGTCATAATTATTTATCCTTTCTTTTTCTCTATGATAACACACTATGAAAGGATCTGTAATCGATTACAAGTCTTTTGAAAAATTATCAAAAAAAATGACTATTCAAAGTCATTTATGAAAGGTATTAGTCACTCATTATAATAATAATTTAAATCATTCTCAGTAATTAATTGCTTTATAGCCTCATTTGATACAGTATCTGTTATTAATATATCCAAATCTCTTAATGAAAAACTTGTAAATGTAAAAGATTTTCCAAATTTCTTTTCATCTGCTACTAAAAATAATTCTCGTGTCTGTTGACGAATAATTTTTTTTAGCATAGCTTCTTCTTCCAATAACTCTGATACATACCCTTCATTACTAATACCTCTACAAGATAAGAAAGCTTGGTCAAAAAAAACATTTCTTAATAAGAACTCGGTACACGAACCTCCAACTTTTCCATTCGACAATTTTCCACCAACGAAATAAATATTATGATTATTTTGTTGTTTATCTAAAATATCCGCTGTAGATAAATTTGTTGTAAAAATAGTCAGATTTTTTTTATCTTTAAGACGCTTTGCAATGTATTGACTTGTCGAACTTGAATCTAAGAAGATCGTCGAATGATCAGCAATAAAATCAATAGCAAGGTCAGCTATTATTGACTTTTGTTGGCTATTAATACGTGATTTAATTTCTGTGGGATCTTCTGTATGTTCTTCTTTTACATACATAGCTCCACCAGAAATTCTCTTAATCATCTTCAAATTTTCAAGCACTGTGAGGTCTCTTCTCACAGTACTTTCACTATAATGTAATTGTTTTGATAACTCCATGATACTCATGAAATTTTTTTCTTTTACTAATTCACAAATTTTTTCTTGACGTATATTCATAACACATACCTACATTTATACTGTTTTTAAATTTACTTCTAGGGAATTAAGTTTATTGATCGTATTACTACTTAAATTCCATATTCTTTATATCTGAACTTCCTGCATAATACAATATATATTGCACCTTATTCTTTTGGAGCTGTATTTCTTAACCAATATCCTGCTAACCAACTGACTCTATAGGAATAACAGGAATCAGATTAAGAGCAACATAGACATATAGCATAGATTTTAAGCTTGGCCTGTAGTCAATATTATTTCTCATTTTTGATTTAACACTGAGATCTATATCAGTATCATAAGCTATATAATTAGCATGATAATCAATCCACTCCATTATATATGCCAAAGACGATTCAATTATTTTAAGGATTTTCTCAATTAAGTGTAACTGTTGATTTAATGTTTCTTTAATTTTATTTTCATTAAAAATATCTTTGAAAATATAAGCACTTGATAAATTTATATCAATATTGGTACTTTCTGGAGAATTGATGTTCATTTCTGGTTTGTTAGGTGTACGGCATTCTTTTAAATTATCTTTTACAAATTGAGTTAATCTAAGAAACTTACTTCTTCTCATTATCTCAATTACTTGGTAAAGCTTTTTCAGTCAGTAATAATAATCTTGAAGTTCTCTATTTTATGGTTATTCGATTTCATTTGTACACACTCATCTTCCGATAAAAAAATATCTTACTTGGTATATTTTATAAAATTTATGATCCAATTACCACTACAAATATCACTATTTAACTATGAATAATACGTAAAATTTGATATTAGGTATTGATAATTCGAATTCTTCATTGTCCAAACGACATTTAAGTCATTCTGGTTTAAAATTTAAATGGTGGGTCTTTACGTCTCAATAGGAACAAAAAAGCTTTGATTTAATGTGATTTTTGATTTTTCAAGCAACTATTTAATATGACATTTGATCTATTTTTCAACTTTTTGACACATCAAAAAGGAGAGAACCAATTTGGTCCTCTCCAGATTGTAACTTTTCATCAACCTTACTACAGTTGACAAAGAGTTTTATTTAGAACAAAGACTACAACCTAATCAACAAAAATATCAAGGTCGCCTAATTTAGTCTTCATTTTTTTTGCGTTTTGCAAGCCCTGCAAGTCCAAACATACCAAGTACAGCACCTAACAATGCAATAGACGTTGATTGTTCTTCACCTGTATTTGGAAGTTTAGCAGATTCAGCTTTCTTATCAGAAACAGATACCTTCTGTACTTGAATTTCTTTTTCTGAGTTCTTAGCATCCGGTGTTTCAACTTTGTTCACTGTTTGGTCTTTAGAAGTTGGTGTGTTCTTGTCCGTATTTGCATGTGGGGCTTTAACAGTTACCTTAACTGGAACTTCGTCTTTAGAACCATCTGGGTAAGTCACCACAACAATGGCGTCTTTGTCACCTTCTGTTGTTGTGTCTACCGGTGTCTTGTACTCGAACTTAGTTCCTTCTGGAAGGTCACCTACGTTACCGATTGAATCCTTAGCGTTTGGTTGATCGCCTGGTTTAACGGTTTGATCTTTCGCTACTGGGGTGTTCTTATCCGCGTCTGTACGTGGATCTTTGACAGTTACCTTAACTGGTACTTCATCTTTAGAACCGTCTGGGTAAGTTACCACTACTGTCGCATCCTTCTCACCTGCAGTTGTTGTATCTACTGGTGTCTTGTACTCGAAGGTTGTACCACTTGGAAGATCTGAGACATTACCAATTGATTTCTTGGCATCTGGTGTGTCACCAACTTTAACAGTTTGATCTTTCGCTACTGGGGTGTTCTTATCCGCATCGGTACGTGGATCTACTACCTTAACTGTTACTGGAACTTCATCCTTAGATCCATCTGGGTAAGTCACAACGACGGTTGTACTCTTATCACCTGGGGTTGTTGTATCTACTGGTGTCTTGTATTCAAATGTAGTGCCATTTGGAAGATCACCTACGTTACCAATTGATTTCTTAGGATCTGGAGTTTCACCAACATTGACTGTTTGGTCCTTAGGTGTTGGAGTATACTTATCTGCATCTTCATTAGGAACGGCTGTAAATGAATCAAGTGCCAAAGCTGAATGGAGATCATCTGTGTTTTCACCTTGAAGGAATACAGCAGACGTATAGATAGCTGCTTCTGTAAGATCAGATGGCACAGTAAACGGTACTGAGCTAGCAGTTCCATCTGCTGTCGACGTTACAGTTGTTGCTGTTCCAATCGCTTGACCATTTTTGAACCAACGGATTTGGTATTCACGTGACGGCATCAGTCCACCAGTGGTACTTTCAGCAGTATTTCCTGGTTTAGCAAAGTGATCAGAGTTGTCATACACCAAGATGTCGTGCATTGGTTGTGGTGCGATTAGAGCAAAGTTTGTATTTGAAATATTTGCTGCCGCAAGTGATGAAGGTCCCACTGGAAGTACAGCATCAGACGTACCTTCAAACATATTTGATTGGTAGTTATTGCTCCAAATAGCATAGTCATTGACAAGAACAGTGGCATAAACATAATCCGTATTAATGTGACGGTGTTTTTGTCCAATAGTTCCATTCCACTTCATAAGATGTTCATTGTCTAAATCTTCATCTTTAACAAGTGTTCCAAACTCTTGGTCAGAAATCTTATGTGAAATTTTAAGACCGCTATTAGCCTGAGTAGCGCTCACACCATAAATACCACGAAATGGAATACGATAGTTCCCGTCTTTATCAACTGGTACTACGACAGTTTCAGCGATATGAGAACCTTTCCCATTTCTCGCTTCATAATCTCTGATAATTTCAGCTTGAGCAGCCTTGAAATCGTCAAGCTTGTAATTAGAGTGTTCACTTTTCCATTTGTCAAAAAGACGTGTCACTTCATCATTAACGTATGAAGCTGCTACCTTAACATTTGTAGCATTAATGTCGTAGCTGTCTTTTTTATACATACGTGCGTCAGAACCACTTGGGTCACGAAGTTCGTACCACACTTTACCACGGATTGTACCATAATCACCTTTACGTGAAAATTGGCCGTCCGCTTGGTCACCTGTCTGACGATCTGCTTCTGGTTTCAATAGATAGTCTTCAGAATTTGGTTTTTCTTGAAGAACTACTTGACCACCAACAATACGGTTGATACCAGCCGTGAAATCCCAAGTTTCATTTAAACGGCTAAGACGTCCGTGGAAACCTGTACGTTGGTCACCTGATTTGATGACATTGTATTTTGTTGGATCTGGATTTTCTACCCAAGTACGGATAGCAAACTTAGGGTCTCCTGCAAGTTTGAACTCACCTGTTGCTCCTAGGCGGTTTGCTAATGGTTTAGACAAGTCAAATACAAAAGTTCCATCTTGTTCACTTGTTGTCTTATAAACTGGTGACACAAAACCTTTACCAGTTACATACTGAAGGTAGACATTTACACCACCAAGGCGTTTTGCATCTTCTTGGTTATCGTTATTGACTGTTCCATTACGGTAAAGCCAAACTGTTCCTTGATAAGTTTGCTTTTCACCCTTCACACCCGGACTGTAGATGGCTGTCTTTTGAGCAGCATCTTGGAGTTCAGAATCAAAAGAACGTGTGCTGATGCCATTTGCTGGAGAAAGAGCACGACGTGAACGTGTAGGAGCTTCCGAAGTAGCTTCTGCCTTGACTTTAACTGTTTGAGAAGCTGACAAGCTTGCGCTTGAGCCATCTGCAAATGTTACAACCGCAGATCCATCATTGCTGACTTGAACAGAAACTGCAGTCGGATTTGAACCTTTAATTGCTTCTGTAACATTTGAAATTTCTTCAGCAGTTAGTGCTGATGGATCAGCTACTGCAGTTAAGCTTGGTGCTTGAACAGAATCTGATTCTTTTTGAGTTGTAGAACTTGATTCCACAGACGCTGAGGAATTTGAGGTAGTTACTACAGGTGTTGCAGTTGTTTCTGCTGGTGCCGAATACGTTGAAGGGTTTGTTCCAGATGTAATCGTAGCACTTTCATTTTCACTTGCTGAAGTAGATACTCCATTTGCATCCGTAGCATCTGCTTCATCTGCTTTAACGGATGGTGCTGCCATCACAGCTCCGATTGCCAGTACAAGAGAACAGCCAAATAGGAAATGTTTCCCTTTTTTAATCATTCGCCAATTCTTTTGTTCTGTATTTTTTCTATTAAAATACATTTAATGATCTCCTTTTTACTATATAGTAGCTTATATGCCGTCACGGCTATACCACAAATGGAGGGAAAAATCAACAAAAAATACTAAAAACGTAGACAAACACTACCAGCAATAGCAACATTGCCATTTTGTAGGTTGGGTACCATATGGTGAAAACTTTTAGGAATGCTGATGTAGCGCTATTCTTAAGAGCTTTTTACTTTCTCTATTTTTTATTTAAAAAAGACTGAAGAAAATCGTCCAAAATGGACTTTTCTTCAGTCTGAAATACTTTTATTATCCACATATGGAAGAATCCCAGCAGATAGGTTTTCTTCTCCGGTTGTTTTCTTTAAAAACCTAATTTCCTTCCTACTAACGATTTTTCCGACTTAATTGATAAGAGTACATCACAGGGATAAGGACAATAGCGAGGATGACCAGCACCAGTACATAAGAAAGCGCGAATTGAAGGCCTGCTTCAAGTAGAAGGATCAACCCTCCAAGGACCCACAACTTCCCTGCCAAGCGATGGGTTTTGTGCCAGTTATCTTCACTCTGTAAGGTCCAAGGCAGACGGATTCCAACCGTATGGTTCACTTTTAGCTTGGGCATGTAGTTGCCCATGATCACAAAGATGAGCCCTAGCAGAACCGAAACAAAAACTGATGGATTGGTAGTAGATCCTAGCGCCTTGCTATAGATGAGATAGGAGGTACTTAAGGAAACGATTGGGGTCAACCAGTAAATCGCTCTGATCATTTTTTCATTCATAGCGCTATTCTTAGAATCGCGACCGATCATAAAGATCATAAATAGATGCACCATGAGATCGAAAATAGGAAGACCAAACACAGCCAGGGGCTTTGATTGGAAGTTATTGGGCTGGCCAGCAAAATTGAAGTGAATCGGGATTTGGTTAGGCAATTGCGACCAAATCATCAGCCCCCAAAGCATGGGGAAAAGGATCACCATAGAAGTTAATAGCAATAGTTTTTTATTCGTTTTCATCAGTAGAGTCTCCTTTCAAATCAACGAGCCAGACCATTAAATCCTCCAAGACAGAAGTATTGAGTTCATAGTAGATAAAATTCTTCTCTTTTTCCTCTCGAATTAAATCTGCCTGCTTGAGGAGGCTTAAATGATGGGAAATGGTCGCTCCTGCTACATCAAAGTGGCCAGCGATATCGCCTGCGGATAATTTCCCCGCCTTTAGCAGTTCTAAGATACTTCTTCTTATCGGATTCGATAAAGCTTTAAATGTTTGCGCAAAATTCATTCTCTATCTCCTCTAATCTATTTAGATATCTTTCGAAATAGATTATATAACTCCACTATCATTTTGTCAACTCTATTTAGAAAAAAATCTAAATAGGTCTAAGTTGGCTCTCCTTCTGATTTGATAGGAGGATGCTGTTACCAGTAGGAATGTCGTTTTAGAAGACAAAAAAACCTCTAGCTATTAGCTAGAGGTTGCGATTTAGTCAGGTTTATTGATTTGAAAGTTTACGTTTCAATAAGATAGCACCTGATAGAACAACTGCTCCTAGGAAAATGAATCCAGTAGCTGCGACGTCACCTGTACTTGGGAGAACTTTCTTACGACCTTTACCTTTGCCATCGCCGGTACCTTCAGTTGTTGAAGATGATGGAGTTGGGGTTGGAGTAGTCGTTGTAGTCGGTTCTTCACTTGTAGTAGTTGTTGTTGTTTCACCTGTAGTGGTTGAAGTGGTTGTAGTTTCTTTGGTTGTAGTAGTAGTTGAAGTTGTAGTCGGTTCTTCGGTTGTAGTAGTAGTTGAAGTTGTAGTCGGTTCTTCGGTTGTTGTGGTAGTCGAAGTTGTCGTCGGCTCTTCAGTCGTTGTAGTCGTTGTAGTCGGTTCTTCAGTTGTTGTAGTAGTTGAAGTTGTAGTCGGTTCTTCGGTTGTTGTAGTAGTCGAAGTTGTCGTCGGCTCTTCGGTTGTAGTCGTCGAAGTTGTGGTTGTTGTGGTTGTGGTAGTTGTTTCTTCTTTTGGATTCACAATCGTTTTTGTTACTGAATGATCAGCTCCAAAATCTTCAACATTAACTACAGTGTCAGCATCTTTAATAACGAACCCAGCAGGAGCTTCTGTTTCTGTCAAGATATATTTATCTTTTAATAATGCATTAACAG
>ERZ773051.241-NODE-241-length-43075-cov-29.170060_pt1 | contig 43075 bp, 27 predicted proteins | sample MGYA00580631_ERZ773051 | MGnify/ENA primary metagenome ERZ773051 (study PRJEB29015, sample SAMEA2738137) | human oral metagenome | biome: human oral; feature: human-associated habitat; material: saliva | place: China | collected 2204 ... | reverse complement strand
GCTAGCACTGGTTACCGGTGTTACTTCCGCACTAGGGCATCTTTTTATGCCGCTGCTGTCTTTTGAACTTACCGGCGTGGCCACGGCGCTTTTCACCCTGGCAGCCACCTATATTTTCTTGCTGTTTTGGACTCCGACGACGCCGTCTGAGCAGCGCTCTAAAGCTTCCGTTGAGGGTTTAAGTGCTAGCCGCGTAATCCTGGCCCTAACCCCCTACCTGCTGGTGGTGACCTTGATTGCCACCACTAAACTGTGGAAGTGGGGAGTGGATTTAGATGCGCTGCTTAAATCCACTGACATCAATATTCCTTGGCCGGGCCTGTATGGGCAGCTGCACAGTGCCGACGGCAGTGTGAACACGGCTGCGATCTACCAGCTACCCCCGCTGTCTAATCCGGGCACGCCAATCATTTTTACCGCCATTGTGGTTACTGGCCTGTACGCCTGGTACGGCCGCAAAACTCGCTTTGCACTGCCGATTTTGCGTTCCCTGGTGGCGCTATGGCATACCATTTCTGGTTTGCGTTACACGCTGCTAACCATTGCGGCTGTTATGGCTTTGGCTTATGTGATGAACTTTTCGGGGCAAACCACCGCTATTGGCGCGGCCCTAGCTTCAACTGGCCATGCCTTTACCCTATTTGCCCCAATCCTGGGTTGGTTGGGCACAGCCGTGGGCGGCTCCACCACCAGTTCCGGCGCTTTGTTTGGATCGATGGAGGCTAGCGCGGCCCACGCGGTTGGCACCGACACCGCCACTTTGCTGGCTTCTAACACTGTAGCTGGGGGTATCGGCAAGCTGGTTTCGCCCCAGAACTTGGCGGTGGCCGCTACGGCTGTTGAGGAGCCGGGTATTGAGGCTGTCGTGCTACGCAAGATTGCCCCTTACTCGCTGCTGATGCTGCTGGCGGTGTGTTTGTATACTTTCGCGGCCTGTTCAGGCTGGCTGGATTTCTATTTGCCACATTTTTAAAAAGTATCCCTGGCCGCTTTCAGTTCAGGAAAGATTTCCGGCCGGGTATGCGCCCGGCCCAGGTAGTGCATTAGGCCCGGGTAGTAGATGCATTAGCGCACTGGCTAGGTTGATGCGCCAGCAGGCATAGTCATGCCCGCCGTTGTAAACCATGTCTTTAACCTGCATCCCGGCCTTACGTAGCTGATGGACTGCTTTGGGTTGCAAAGGCGCCAAAATCCATTCTTGACTACCTACCTCTATCCAGGCCCGGGTGCCTGCTAGGGGCGTTTGTGTAGCATCTAGCGCGTTTAGTTCGCTAAAGAGCACGTCTTGCCACAGTGAGGCCGACTGGCTTATGCCCGCCCCGATTAGCTGCGGGTAGGCCACTAGGGTACGCAGCACAGTTAGCGCCCCTAGACTCTGTCCAATAACTACCCGCTCAGCAGGCTTAGGGCTGATGGCGTAGTGGGTTTTGAGCCAGTTAAGTAGCGGCCCACTTAAGTAGCCGCCAAAATCGCTTTCGCTGTCCCCCAACTCCTGCCAGCGCTGCTCAGTGCCGCCTGAATCAATGAACACGATATAGGCCGGGGCGATCAGGCCCGCGTCCATGAGCTGCGCTAGGGCCAGGTGTAGGTGGTGGCGTTTAAGCCAGACTTCTCCGTCAAGCACCAGCAGCACCGGGCAACTTTGGGCGCGGCTAATCGGGGCGGGGGTGTAAACCCAAATTTGGCGTCCCAGGGTGTCTAAGTCGGCGACGACGTCGAGCCTGCCCGCATCGGCGTCACCCCTGCCCGCGCCAAGTCCGCCACCATCGAATCTGCCCGCGCCGGCGGCGTCGTCACTAAAGACGGGCCACTCCCCTAGCGGCCAGGCCGGCGCCAGGGGCAGCGACACCACAGACTGCACAAAACCGCGCCGATTAGTGCAGGTGACCGGGTTGTGGGGGTCAGGCAGGCCGCCGTCTAAAGCCTGACGCAAGCGCACCTGACTGCCCTGTAGCCAAGGCGCCTGGGCGGCGGCGGGGGCAGGCAAGAAGCAGTAGGAGGCGCGCCAATCGCCATCCATGCGGTAGGTCAGGTACCAAGTATCCGTACCGGGCAGGCGCCGCATGTAGGAGTCGGCTAAGTTTTTCTCGTCCGTAAGCCGGTTAACGAACAGCAACACGCGCTGTGCCGCGCCGCGCCACAGAAAAGTAACCAGGTATTTGCCTTCCTGGGTGGGGTCCGCCTCCAGCAGGGGTGTGGAAGTTACCTGCTGCCACAGCTGTGCTTGCAGCTGGCTGGCCAGTTGCGGGCGCTCAAGTAGGCGCTGGTGCACAGCGGCCAGGGTGGGGCTGGTGGCCAGCGGGGCGCGCTGGGGGCGCGGTAGCTTTGGTGGGGTGGGCCTGGTCGACGCCGTCATAGGGCCTGCTTTCTAGGTCGCGGCAGCACTAGTGGGGCACCGGTTTGAGGATCATGTAAAAGCTGACAGGGCAGGTCAAACACCTTTTCAATGAGCTGCTCGGTGACTATTTCACGCGGGTGCCCCTGGGCCACGATGGCGCCTTGATGCATCACCACCAGGTGGGTGGCGTAGCGGAAAGCCAGGGCCAGCTCGTGCAGCACGGCCACCACCGTGCGGCCTTGGCGCTGCAGGGCGGCGGCTAGCTCTAAAACTTCAACCTGGTGGCTGATGTCTAGGTAGGTGGTGGGTTCATCTAGCAGTAGCACGGGCGTGTCTTGGGCTAGGGCCATGGCAATCCATACGCGTTGACGCTGTCCACCGGAGAGTTCCTCAACCCGGCGGCTAGCTAGGCTAGCCACCCCGGCGCGCTCTAGGGCGTCTTGCACGGCGCGTTCATCAGCTGGGGACCATTGACGCAGCAGGCTTTGGTGCGGGTGGCGCCCGCGCGCCACCAAGTCGGCCACACTGATCCCTTCAGGGGCTTGGGGTGACTGGGGTAGCAAAGCCACCTGCTTGGCCACCTGTTTGGGGCTATAGGAGCTGATTGGACGTCCGCCCAGCTCTACCTGGCCGCTGCTGGGGCGCAGTACCCGGGCCAGGGTTTTAAGCAGAGTGGATTTACCGCAGGCGTTAGGGCCCACAATCACGGTGAACTGGCCGCTAGGGACTGCGAAATCGACGCCGTCGAGCACCGGAGCGCCCCCATAGCCCACCACCAGGCCTTTACCGGCCAAACTGACTTGCCCGCTCATATGCCTTTCCTCCACTGCAACACCAAGAACAACACCAGATACAGCCCGCCTAATGTGGCCGTCACCACCCCCACCGCTAGTTGAGTGGGGGCTAGGGCCCGCTGGGCCACAAAATCGGCTACCACCACCAAAGTGGCTCCCATCAGGGCGCTGTTGGTTAGATTCACGCCCGGCGCGCCGCTAGCTCGGCGTGCCAAGTGCGGGGCTGCCAACGCCACGAAAGCGATTGGGCCGGTTACCGCCGTCGCCAAAGCCACCAGGGTTACCCCTACCGCCAGCGCCCCTGAGCGGGTGGCTTGCACGCGCGTGCCCAGGCCGTGGGCTAGTTCATCGCCTAAAGCCAGGGTACTTAGCGGCCGCGTCAAGCAGGCCAGTGCCGGGGTGAGCACCACTAGAGCCAGAGCCAGCCAGGCTAGCCAGGCCCAGTTAGCGTCGTTAAGGCTGCCTGCCTGCCACTGGGCGGCCTGCTGGGCGTTAGCTAGTGGGGCGCGCACAATCAGCAGCTTGTTAAGGGCGTGCTCGATGGCGGCCAGGCCGATACCCACTAGCACCAGGCGGTTGCCGGTTATGCCGTTTTTCCAGGCCAGCATATAAACCAGGGCTGCCGCGCCGACGCCGCCTGCAATAGCTCCCAGCGACACCCCCAGCGGGGATGCCCCTACCAAAATGATGGCTACCAGGGCGCCAGTGGCCGCTCCGGTGGTAAAACCAATAATGTCGGGGCTACCCAGCGGGTTACCTGATACTGCCTGGAACAGGGCACCGGACAGGCCCAGAGCAGCCCCCACCAACATAGCGGTGGCGATTCGTGGGGCCCGGACCTGGGTGACAAAGTAGCGTGCGTAGCTATCTTCCTGCCCGTAGCCAAAGATGGCGGCGCTGACCTGGGCGGGGCTAACTGGGTAGGCGCCGGTGCTTACGCTGGCTACCGCCACCACGGTTAAAATCACCAGCAGCGCTAAACCCACCACCAGTGAACGCACCCCCAGCCGCAGCGAGTAGGGACCCAGGCGCAGTAGGATGTGCCGGCGCGATTTGAGGGCCGCTTGGGCCGCTTTGCCAATCGCTAGGGGTGCCGCCTGGGCTGCTGATTCGAGCGCCACTTGGGTCGCTGCTTTGCCTAGTTTGGCCAGTCCAGACTGGCTTGTAGCCACTGGCTCCACCCCCAGGCGGCTAGTTTCGCCTTTAGTTTCGTTCTGGTTTAGGTTTTTCATAGCGCCGCCACCTTCTTAGTGCGCACCATGGCAATAAAGCAGGGGGCACCAGCCAAAGCCGCCACCACCCCAACTTGTAGCTCTTGGGGGGCAATAATTACGCGCGCTAAAACATCAGCGCTCAGCACCCACACCGGCCCCAGCAGCAGGCTAACTAAAGCCACCCAGCGCTGATCAGGGCCAAGCGCTGCGCGCGCTGCCACGGGAACTGCTAAGCCCACAAAAGAAATTGGTCCAGCAGCGGCCGTAGCCGCGCCAGCTAACAGTGTCACTGCCAAGGCGGTAAGCGTGCGGGTAGCCTCCACGCGCACCCCTAAACCTTTAGCGGCCTCCTCCCCCAGGGCTAGTGCGTTTAGGCTAGGCGAAAGTACCAAGCCCAGCACTATCCCCAAGGCGATTAGCGGCGTCGTCGCCATAGCGATATCTGCGCCGCGCCCTTCTAGCGAACCAGCCACCCAGTAACGAAACTCGTTAAAAGCCTCCTGATCAGCCAAAATAACCGTTTGGGTGAGTGCTCCCAAGGCCGCTGAAACCGCCACTCCCGCCAGCGCTAAACGCACCGGGTTAGCTCCAGCTCGCCCGGTGGCCCCCAGCAGGTATACGGCCACCGCCGCTGCGCCTGCCCCTACAAAAGCCGCCCACATATAGGTGTTAACGCCGCTTAAGCCAAACAGGGCCACGCTGAGCACCACCGCCAAAGCCGCGCCCGAGTTCACCCCCAAAATGCCTGGATCAGCTAGAGGGTTACGGGTAAGGCATTGCATCAGCGCCCCGGCTAGGCCCAGCGCCGCCCCTACGCTGAGCCCAATTAGGGTGCGCGGCACTCGCAGCTGCCACACCACCGTGGCAGCGTTAGCTAGCTGCGAGTGCTGCTCTGGCTGCGCGCCCTGGGCTGATGAGTTGACAGCGTCTGGTCCAAGCCGCAAAACCTGCCACACCAAGGCCGGATCCAAAGCTTTAGAACCTACAAATAGACTCAAAGCTATGGCCCCGACCAGGGCTAACAGCGCCAGGCTGAGCGTAAATTTACGTAATTTCATGAGCCTATTTCGTTAGTTCCTGCCAGACACAGCTGCCAAACATAACTCCTCGTAAGGCGCAACCCTTTAAAGCTCAGCCTTTCAAGGCGCAGCCTAATCTTTACGAAACCGGCCTAGCTGAGCAGGTGGCGCTTGACGTCGTCGAGAATGGAGTTCATCAAAATCGCCGAGCCGGTAGAAGTCCAGACGGAGCCATCAACCGGGTAGACGTGCCCAGCTTTGTAGGCCCCGAGTTCCGCAAATCCGGGCACCTGCGCGGCCTGCTGTAAAGCTTTGGTGGCGGCGGAAGTGTCGGCGCTGCCGCCGGCCTTGGGGTTGGACACTGAGGAGCCAGCAAGGAAGCCAAAGAACATGTAGTCGGCGTCGATCTGGGAGATGTTCTCTAGCGAAACCGGCTCGCTGTGCCCGTGACCTTTACGGTCTTGGCTGGCTGGACGCTTTAATCCCAGGTCGTTTAGGGCCACGCCAGCGGGTAGCTCTTTGAGGATCAGCGCAGCTGCGGTGCCCTGCCAGCGGATGATAGAGAAAGTTTTACCGGAGTACTTAGGGGCCAGGGCGCTAGCCATTTCTTTGACCCGCTTGTCGTAGGCGGCCAGTACCTGCTTGCCTTTTTGCTCCTGGTTTAGGGCGTTGGCGATATTGGTGAAGTTGCTGCGCCAATCACCGCCGGCGTCGCCGGTGTATACGGTGGGGGCGATAGCCCGCAAAGTGGCCAGGGCCTTGGCGTTGTTTTTTAACCCTGTGCCGTCCACCAGGATCAGGTCAGGTTTTTGGGCGCCGATTGCCTCAAAGTTGGGTTGCCCAATGGACCCCATGATCGGGATGTTTTTGGCTTTTTCGCTTAGGTAGTTAGGTACGGTTTTTTGGCCACGGCCAGCGACGACGCCGATCGGCTTTAGTCCCAGCGCCAAGATAGCGTCAGTGGTGGGCTCTGACAGGGTCACTACCCGCTTGGGGTTGGTGGGCACGTTAACTGCAGAGCCGTCCACGTTCTTTACGCTACGGCTGGTGGCGGTGGCGGTGGCTGCCGGGCGTGAAGAATTGGCTAGACCGCAGCCGCTAAGAGCGGCAGCTCCCCCTAAACCTACGGCGGTTAGGATGGCACGGCGCGATAGTTCTTTCATTTTCCCTCGCTAAGTAGTCTCGCTAAGTAGTTGTGCGTCAGCTGAATTTTGTCAGGTAGCTAAGCCTTAGTAAAGGTAAGCTCAACCATAGAGATTTTTCACGACTACATGCGGTAAAAATAGAGCTTTACATCACAATTAGCACTATTTACGCAGTTTTTTGCAAATTTGATGCTTGCCTGAATGGTTTTTATTAGCCTAGCCTCACTTAGGGGAACCTAATAGTTCCCTCCTTTTGAGCAAACAATTAACCGGGCTAATGCAAGCCCCTAAACCGCATGTAAGGAGCCTACGCATGGCACACTTCTCCATTGCATCGCGCGCTAGCTCACGCACACTCTCAGCCCTAGCGGTGCTGGCCATGGCCGCCATACCGACAGGCGCCGTCGCCAACCCCACCACCCCCGCTCCCACGGTAAGCGCGACCACCACTGTTGCCACCACCCCTTCAGCCACCCCCTCAGCCACCGCGCTCAACACTGAGGCTTACCAGGTCACCGGCACTGTGGTACCTAACGGTAACTACCAAAGCGTCGCCAACGCTAAGGGCGAGGTATTCATTGGCGCTTCTGTGGGACGCCCCCCGATCAAGGAATCCACCCTGGTCAAGGGCCACTATGACGCCTCTGGCAAGTTTGTGATCGACAAGCAGATCACTCCTGCCGCAGCTGCAGATGGTAAGGGTGTTAACGGGGTTTACGGCGTGACCGTGGACGACGCTAACGGTTATGTGTGGGTTAGCAACACTCGCCAAAACACGGTGGCTGTTTACAAGCAGTCTGACCTGTCGCTGGTTAAGCAGTACCCGGCTAACGCCGTCACCCACGCCCGCTCTATGCGAGTAATTGGTGACAGTGTCTACGTAACTGAAGCTGCTCGCGGTAAGGGCGGCGGCATTAAGGTTTTCAACGCTAAGCAGCTTGACGCCGCCCCCACCACCATTGACTTGCCCGAAGGTGCAGTGCCGATGGACTTTGATGTGGATAGCGTCAGTGGGCGCCTGTTTACGGTAGACCTGAAGCTGAACAAGGCCTACGTAATTGACACTAAGAACTCTAACCAGGTCACCAGCTATGACCTGCCTGGCGCTAATGGCGCCTCGGGTGTGGCCTATGATCCGGCCAACAACCGTTTGTTTGTAGCCAACCAGAGCTCTAACAATGCGGTGGTTCTAGACCTGGGCACTGGCAAGGTGATTGCCGATATTCCTACCGGCAACCAAGCCCTGGGCGCTGTCTACTCTAACGGCTATGTCTACGTGGGTAACCGCACCGCCGGCACGGTTAGCGTAATTAACGCTTCCAGCTTGAAGGTTGAGGCTATTTTGCCCACCGGTACTAACCCCAACCACCTGTCGGTTAACCCTGATGGCAGCGTGAATGTGTTGGATAAGGCTCCCAGCAACAACCAGATCTTCCGCATTGCCCGCAAGGGGGCTACCCCGACGCCGACCACGCCGGCGCCCGCGCCCACCGCCAGCCCCACGGCTGCACCCACCAGCCCGGCCAACCCCACGGCTGCGCCAACTGCGGCCCCAGTGCCTACCAGCCCAGCTAGCCCAACCCCGGCGCCCTCTACTCCGGCTCCTAGCAGCCCGGCTAAGCCCAGCGCCTCAGCAACTGCGCCGGTAACCATTACCCCACTGCCGGGTAAGGTCACTGGCGCTCCGCTGCAGCCCAAGGGCGCCGCTAACCAGGCCGAGGGCGCCCGCCCGAGCCTGGCTAAGACTGGTGCAGCCAGCATTGTGGGCCTGGCTGCGCTGGCATTGATCGGCGCCGGCGCCTTTATGCTGCGTTCACGCCGCCGCGCCTGAGCTGACCAGCGTCATTATTTAAGACACAAGTGGGGGGTCGAAGCTTTGCTTCGACCCCCCACTTACACTTTGGCCTCTTTACTACATGCCCAAAGCTTCTTTATTGCTTTGCTAGTAGTTTGCCTAATGTTTAGGTGTTTAGCACAGTAGACCTTCGCGCTGGGCCTGGGTTAGCAGAGCCGGGCGGCTGGTTTCTTCCATGCCGTTGTTAGCGCAGGTTTGACGCCCTAGCGATGTATATCTATTCACTGTGGCCACAGTCAGGCCCAGTGCGTTAGAAGTTTCCTTGGCAGTGTGTCCCTGCGCATAGGAAAGCAGCACATCACGGCGGCGTCCCTGCAGGTTATCGGTGATGACATAGTCGATGTAGGGGCGCACCTGCACCCACGAAACCGGGCTTAAGCGCCTGCCAGTGGCCACTTCCAGTACCGCGCGACGCAGCTCAGATCCGGACACACACCGAGTAAGCACGGCCTGCACACCTAATTCACATACGCTACGCAGCAAATAGGGCTGTTCTGAGCTTTGATATGCCACTACCGGCACTTTAGCTTTTGCAAGCTGTTCTACTTGCTCAATAACTTTATTAGTGCGCTGCGCATCTAAATCAACGACCGCCACATTTATACGACGCTGATTTAAACCTAACTGCGCAATGTCATTGAGATAAATAATCTGATTGGTTTGCGCCACCTTAGCTAAGGCCGCATACAGACCTAAACGTAATACTTCGCAGTCACCAATGATAGCGATGCTATAGCGCTCAGATTGCCGAGATGGCACATATAGATTAGCCACCAGCTTCCCTCCAGACTGCGTGCCAATACGATACTAGCGCGACATAACCCAAGCAGTATTGCGACGCTATCGCAGCAATTCCTTGATGCGCACCCTACTGCGGATTAAATAAAACCAACTATGGGACATAAAAGCAATACAAGATTTAACACTTGGTAAATCAAAAATTTAATTTGGACCAGCTAAAATCGGTGTATAGCAATATTACTTCAGAAACGCCCTCATTGGCTGAAAATTCAATCACGGTTCTATTACAGTTCACTGAAAAGTTTCTAGGCATTTGCCAAGCATTTCATGAACATTACCTGTATTTAAGTGAGGCAGACTTGTGCGGTTGCCGTAATTAAATTACTGCAACCGCACAATTATGCATAACTTTTGCAAGCTTTTTACCCGAGCTGACTGGGGAAAGCAGCAAACATTGATTGCGCCGCCTCCAATTCAGAGACTTCCAGCTCCAAGTTATCTACCAAAGACTCCAGCGCCGGCATCACCTCAGGCACCTGCGCTGAGCTAGTAAATAGCACTCGCGCACACAGGTCGTTGCCGTGCTGGCGCCAAGCGTAGAAACCAGTTAGGCGCAGGGCATGGTGACCGACGTCGTCGCCATCAGAAAACGCCCCCAGCGAGCGGTAAACCACCTTACCGCTAGCCAGTTTGTGCTCCTCAGCCTGAACCGGCCCCTGCTGGCCCTCCCCCACGGTGATCAGCTGACGCAAAGCCTGGGCCTCATCACCTTTAGACGGGTAGGCGTACAGGTCCAGCAAAGCCGGCGCCAGCAGCTGCGAGGGCAGGTACAGGAAGCGCGCGAAGGCCTCCTCATCTGCAGGCAAACGGTCAATACGGGCCACTATCTCCATAAACGCCTGCTGTACCTCGGCGTCGGCGTAGACGGGGGCAGCCTGAAGCTGCTCCACCCAGCCGGGCTCTACATAAACCCAGTTGCCGTCAGTTTGGGCGCTCCAGTTCATGGCTGCATCCTCAGGCTGCGGGCGACGGCGTCGTACAGGTGCAGCAGCGAGGTGGCCAGCTGGTCGTGCTCGGGGCTTGAGGGCAGATTGATGTAACCGGTTAGGGTCACGATCGCCTCGGTGACGTCCGGATTAGCCAGGAAGTAGGTGATCTGCCGCGACACTATCTTCTGTGGCACTTCGGGCAGCTGCACGTTGAGCTCCTGGTTTACGGCCTCAGCGGTGGAGCGCAGCAGGTCCTCGCCGTCACGTAGGGACATGGTGCGCATGACGACGCTGTGTCCGCCCTCGATCACCTCGGCTTGGCCATTGTCGCGGCCGATGGCAAGCATGGCATCCATGGGGGCGACGTCGTCGGTCAGTGGTAGCGGCACCACGAACATGGAGGCACCGGTGAGTACTCCGGCGGTAGGCTCAACTTCCACCAGGAAGTTGGTGGCGCCCGCCTGCTTGAGGGCCTCGGCCTGGGAGCGGAATTGACGGTCGATTAGGTCGCGTACCTGCTCCGTCTTACCGCTTTGCCCCAGGTAGGTCATGAAGCGGTCACCAACCTGACGGGTCTGCTCAACTAGATCGCCGTTCAGGTCAATATCAGCCCAGTTACCCGGGACAATGTAACTAACTTTCATGAGTAATCCTCCATGTTTTGCGCGCCTACCTGCGCGTCAAAGCCTTAATAACCGGCAGCTAAGCCTACTTGCCACCAACAAGGGCCCTCTTATAGCCATGCAGAATTTCTGCACCGCCTTGGACCATGCCTCCGACAGCTTCACCCGTACCTTTAGCTACGCCACCTACAAAGTCGCCAGTGGCTTGCGCAGCGCCTGCAGCGGATTCACCCACTGCACCTACATAGTTGCCACGGTTCCAGGCATCAGCAGCTCGTGCACCGCTAGTAGCAAGGTGTTGAGTGGCGTCATTAACCCCCGAAGTTATATCTGCACTACCTTGCGCAGCACCGCCGACAATTGAGGCGGCGCCACTAGCATTACCTTGCTGTACATATGCACGAGCGATGTTGTTAGTAGGCGTCCCTGAGGCTGCAATATGGTTTGCTTTAGGGTTCTCATACTGGGCGTCCAATGGGCCATAGAGATATTCCATATGGTGATAATCAATAGGGTTGGCAGAGAACTTCGTGTCACTGTTCATCAAAACAACATGTCGTTCACCATATGCACGTGGGACATAAGTGTCATCCGGACCTAATATCGGTGTATTGTGCACGTAATCTTGGGCTGCATTAAGCGGGTCTAGCTGAAAGCTATACGCCTTAACATTTGACCCATCCGCAGGTGCCTGAGCATCAAAACCAAAGGCATCGATACAGTGTCCTCGCGCGATTGCCTGGTTAGTATCTGAAAGACCAGCAGCATTAAAGGTTACTGCGTTTCCTCCAGTAGCCAGGGCAGCAGCTGAAGCCAGCTCACCGCCCAGCGAGTGACCAGTAAAATCAACGTTTTCACGGCCCACCGCTCTAGCTAGTTTGATGGATAGGTCTATAGCTTCATGGACTTGATCCGATGCGCCCGTAGCACCTTGCAGATCAGCCCAGCCATCTTTGGAAAACTCCCGGTCAAGCTCAGTACCGCGGAAAGCCAGCACATACTTACCATCAGCATTCTGGTAGATAGTGGCCTGCATACCATTTGCAGTGTTTAACTCAGACGGGTCAATCCCTAGCTTCTTCAGCTCCTCAGCATCAACCTTGCGCCAACCATCAGGAATCGGATCACCAGTTTCATAAGCCGCCTGGGCCAGACGCGCATAGTCTGCGTCACGCCCAGCTTCGCCCTCGCGCGGCTTGCCGTTGTAAGGATCCGAGCCGGAGCCACCGCTTCCGGATTTAGCTATTGAACCTACACCTTTAGCCCCACTAATTGACCCATTAACTGCAGAAGCTTTCTCCTGCTCATCAGCCTGCTGGTTCAAACTGGTGTTACGCTCACGCAGAGAGTCCACCACATTACGCACCAACACAGTTAAGTTGGAATCCCAGTCAGACTTGAACGCATCAGCGTCTTCACCTACCCAGCCAGCGCTGTGCAGCTGCCCATTAATTGAGTTAACAACGTCTTCAAGTGAAGTCGCCTTGTCACCAAACAACTGCGCTAAAGCACGTAACTGCTCAACATCAGCACCAACACTAGCCACAAGCAACCCTTCCTAAACAAATTCACGATGCACTGTCGCCACAGTGCACTTACATCTGCCCTCAAATTACCCTGTTAGCGTTAGGTAGCCCTATGGGGACAAAACCCCACTACTCCCCCAGGCCAAGCGTGCTTTGAAAGTAGGGTTGTTAACTTTCTTGCGCCTACTCGCCGCCAAGAATAGCTTTCTTGAATCCGTGTATAGCTTCCCCAGCACCCTTTACCGTACCAACTAGTACATCGCCGGTGCCCTTAACCGCACCAACCGCAACGTCACCCACAGCTTGTGCTGTGCCCGCAGCGGTTTCCGTGGCGGCACCTACATAGTCGCCACGGTTCCAGGCCTGGCCGGCACGGTCAAGACCGGAGTTAAAGTGCTGTCCGGCGTCGTTAAAGCCAGAGCCTACGTCATTGACACCATTGGCGATGCCGTTACCTACTTCACCAATACCGTTAACGATTCCCGTACCCACATTTCCAATAGCTACAGTGGTGGTGGGCCTACCGGAGGCGGCAATATGGTTCGCGCTGGGGTTTTCGTACTGAGCGTCTAGAGCCCCATACAGGCGTGCCATCTCATGGTTATAGGTAGCATCGCGAGGGTTTGCGCCTTCAGCAGCCGGAATAATATGGCGTTCACCGTATGCACGTGGAGCAATAAAGTCCATTTTGCCAAGTAGCCCCGAATCATGTGCGAAATCTTGCCCCCCATTAAGCGGGTCGTAGGCATAGCAATAGGCTTTAACATTAGAGCCGTCCATAGGGGCCTGCGCATTAAAACCAAAGTTGTTTATGCAGTTAGCTCGCGCGATCGTTTCACTGGTAACTGAGAGCCCCGCAGCGTTAAAGGTTACCGCTTTCCCACCCGTAGCCAATGCGCCAGCTGAGGCCAGCTCGCCGCCCAGCGAGTGACCAGTAAAGTCAACGTTTTCACGGCCCACCGCTTTAGCCAATTTGGTGGACACATTTATTGCATCCAACACCTGAGGCGATGTAGCGACACCACCAGCAACATCATTGGCAATATCTAAAGCTGCTTGTCGGTTAGGCTCAGTGCCACGGAAAGCCAGCACATACTTACCGTCAGCATTTTGGTAGACGCTAGCCTGCATACCGTTTGCAGTGTCTAACTCAGACGGGTCAATCCCTAGCTTCTTCAGCTCGTCAGCATCAACCTTGCGCCAACCATCAGGGATCGGATCGCCCTCTTCATAGGCAGCCTGGGCCAGGCGCGCATAGTCTGCGTCGCGTCCCTCTTCACCCTCGCGCGGTTTGCCGTTGTAAGGATCCGAACCAGAAGAACCATTTGCAGCTTTAGCAGCTGAACCTGCCCCAGCTGTACTCGCAGAGCCATTAACAGCGGAGGCTTTCTCCTGCTCATCAGCCTGCTGGTTAAGGTTAGTGTTGCGCTCACGCAGAGAGTCCACCACATTACGCACCAAAGCGGTCAGGTTTGAATCCCAATCAGCTTTAAAGGTGTCGGCGTCTTCGCCCACCCAGCCAGCGCTGTGTAGCTGCCCATTAATTGAGCTCACAACGTCTTCAAGTGAAGTCGCTTTGTCGCCAAACAACTGCGCTAAAGCACGTAACTGCTCAACATCAGCACCAACACTAGCCACGAGCAACCCTTCCTAAATAAATTTCACTGCGCGTCACCGAGGCAACACACTAACAACTACACCCAAATTACCCTGTTTAAGCGAGCCTATGGGAACAAAACCCCATTAGTGACTCAACTCAGATCCACTAAAAGCAGGGTTTTAGCTTTCTACCGAACGCTCAGGGATCTCAGCAAAATCGCTGGGATACTGGCTACTCAGCTTAGGTAGATCAGGCAGGTAATTGATGGGGCTAGCGCCATCACCAAAAACATGCACGCCCTGCTGCCCAAACTTGCCACCCGCAGCGATCGCGCTGGCTGCAAAACTGCCACTCGATCCGGTTACGCCGGCATCTGCGAAGCTACCGCTCGAACCGGTTATACCTCCGCCGCCATAGCTACTCCCGACGACGCCACCAGCGCCACCGCCAGAAGCCTGCTCCTGCTCGTCAGCGTTACGGTTTAGATCCCAGCTAGCTTGCGCCAAGGCCTGCGCCGCATTGCGCAGTTGCGGGGCCAAAACACTATCCCAGTCATCCTTGAACTTATCGCCGTCGCTACCTTGCCAATCCGTAGCAGAAACCAAGGCCTTTAAAGCCAAGTTAACATCGTTATCCAGAACCTGAGATTTGTTGTTAAAAGTCTGTGCCAGCTGTCGCAGACTCTCAACGTCTGCCCCATAAAGCGCCATAGAAACCCCTCAAACGGTAGTGTTAGAAAAGCTCTTTTAAAAAAAATCTTAAGCGAAAGTTGGGGCCGAGGCGCTTAAAGCACCTCGGCCCCACTTTTAACACGCTAGAAGCCAATCAAGGCTGCTGCGATCAGTGACCAGAAGCCTGCTCCTGCTCGTCAGCGTTGTTGTTAGCGGTGGTCTGAGCCTGACGTAGGGCGTCAGCAACGTTGCGCAGCTGAGAGGACAGGGTGCCTTCCCACTCGCTCTTGAACTGGTCGGCGTCAGTACCCTTCCAGTCAACGGACTGGACCTGGCCGGAGATGGTGGAGATTACGTCCTCGACGGTCTGAGCCTTCTCACCGAACTGCTGCGCAAGTGCCCGTACGCCCTCAATGTCCATACCTAGGAATGCCATGGTATTTCCTTTCATGTAGTAGCTAAATTCCGTGCTTCAAGCCGGAACCTTTCGACAAGAAAATAATGCCGCCTATCCCCAACCACAACAATGGGGACCAATCCCCCTACCAGCCCGGTTAACTAGCTTTTGCTTGCAAAACCGCCACTATCTGGGATTTAACTAGCCACAATTTGCACCTTGACAGCCTTGGCGGCACTGATCCAGTAGCCGCGTCCAGGCACCATTTCCCCACGCTGGATGCGCGGAGTGGGGGTGCGCAGCAGGGTTTCGCCGTCGCCCGTATCAGGCTGAATCAGCAAACCAGTACGCGAATTCTTAATCTCTGCCAGCATCGGCGAGTAACCAGACCAGCCGGAAGTCTCACCCTCAGCAATCACCAAGTGACCGCTACGCTTAGCCTGCTTAACTGCCGCCAACAGGTCTTTTTCAACCGGCGTGCCCACAACTTCGGGGTAGTGCTCCACTACCAACACCAGCAGCGGGTGGTTGTCGGGGGCCTGCATGGCAACGTAATCCTTGATTTTCTCCAGGCCTTCCTTGATCTGCTCGTCGCCCACCATGGTCAAATCCCACAGCCCAGCCACATCTGCCAAAGCCGAACGGCGCGGAGAAATAAACACCCGGCGCACCTTGGGATCCCACTGCTTTAGTGAGCCAGCCAACCAAAGCAGCGCCGACGTCGTCGCCGCCTGAGGCGGACCCGCCACCATCATGGCCCCAGTAGGCACAAACGTGGCCGGATCCAGATCCTGCGAAGCCATACCCAACACCGGCCAGCCCTGGTAAACCTTAGGCAGATCAGCCTCGCTAAGCTCAGTAGGCAGGTTAGCGATAGCTTCGGGCTTGATGCGGCCTTGACGGCTCAGGTACTTACCGAAAGCCTCAATGAGCTGGGCCTGGGCCATCTCATTAGAAGAGTCACCCATAATCGCCAACTGCATTTCACGCCCGTCACCCATAATCATGGCGCGCCCAGGCGGGCTAGCGGGGCTGAGCACATCCTTGGCCACACCAAAGTTGATGTAGTCATCCATATTGGATTGACGCAGCACCACCTTCATCAAGAAAGCAGACAAAACATTGCCGCGATAGGGCGTAGTCCAGTCACAGGTAGCCGCCACGTGCACGCCCACACTGCGTCCATCAGTCAAAATACGCTGCAAAATATCCAGGTTGGCGGCGCCGTAAACAGTCTTCTCATATTCACTACGCATCGCCCCCAAACCATCAAGCAGCAGCAAAATTCGGTGGTCATTGGTGTGACCACTAATGCGCTGATAGTCGCTGAGCGTGGCCGCACTAGCCGCCGTAAACCGGTCGGTGCGCTCATCAATAATGGAGCTGAGCTTACGCAGCAAACGCTCCACACCTTCAGAGTCATCGCCAGAAACAATCGTGCCCACACTGGGCAGCTTCTCCAGCACCTTCAAAGAGGCCCCGGCAAAGTCCATGCCGTAAATATCCACCGCACCCGAGCGCGGCGTAATCGAGGCCGCCAAAGCCAAACTACGCAGCGCCGTCGACTTACCACTACCGGCAGCCCCAAAGAAACAAATATTGGAGTCTTTCTCAGGCAGGAAGTAAGCCGGCACCTGGCTTTGATGCACCGGATCATCCACCACGCCCAACACCAGTTTGGTGTCGCGCCGCTGCGGCAGACGGTTAAGGTCATAGGCGGTAGCCAACTCATCAAGCCACGGTTTACGCGGCACCGGCAGGCCCGCAATGCGCGCCGCCTGCCCCACCGTAGCCACCACGCGGTCAATATCCTTATCGATACTGCGCCCGCTGGTTTGCACCTTAGCCACCTGCCAGGGGTTAAGCGCCCCAAAAGTCATCTCATCGACGCTCACCGAAGCGCCGGTAGCCTGCGCGCTGGTACGCGCCCCCGGGTAGGCCGACTGGAACGGGGTAATACGCCCCGGCCCGGTCTTAGCCGCACCGCGTCCAGGGATTTCCGGCGGGAAGTGGGCGGCGATCTTCTCCCCCAACACGTCTTGGGAGTCAGACTCGTCGGCCATACGCAGCGCCACACGCAGGTTAGTGTTAGCGCGCAGGTTGTCTTTAATGACGCCGGCGGGGCGCTGGGTGGCCATGATTAGGTGCAGTCCCAGCGAACGGCCACGTTGGGCGACGTCGACGACGCCGTCAACGAACTCAGGCACCTCACCTGCCAGGGCCGCGAACTCATCAACCACAATAATCAGCGACGGCGGGCACTCGGGGTCACCGGATTTTTCCAGCTCAGCCAGGTCTTTTTTACCCTTTTCGTTAAGCAGGCGCTCACGGTAGTGGATTTCGGCGCCCAGCGAGGTCAGGGCGCGGCGCACCATGGCGGGCGAAAGGTCAGTCACCAAACCCACACAGTGTGGCAGGTGGGTACAGGCAGCGAAAGCTGAACCACCCTTATAGTCCACAAACAGGAAGGTGAGGCGGTCAGGCGAAACTGCCTGGGCCATACCCAACACCCAGGACTGGAGGAACTCACTCTTACCAGCACCGGTGGTGCCACCCACCAGGGCGTGGGGGCCGTGCACGCGCAGATCTAACGCCAAGGGGGCATCGGCGCCCTGCCCAACCAGGGCGGAGAGGGAGACGGGACGGTCCATGGGCACAGTCTTGGTGCGGTCAATGATGGAGTTAGTGGCTTGCCAACGGGCCACCTGGGCGGAGGCGTCGTCGGCCAATTCAGCGCCGGTAAGCGAGATGAAACTAATCGAACGCGGCAGGTCAGAGTCGTCATCCACGGGCACACCCGCATCCACCATGGGCGACATGTGCTTAGCTAGCGCCCGCACTTGGCTTAGCCCCAGGTTTTCGGGGCGCACATTGGTGGCGTTAACGCTGCGACGTACAAAACCCACAGTGGACTCTTCACCAGACACCATCAGGTAGGAGCGGCAGGCGGCGGGCACCTGGCTGGCAGATTCAGCCACCCAAATCACGTGCACGCCCACATCCGGGCCGCTCTCCACAATACGGTTAAGTCGGGCCTGATCCACCTGGGATTGATCAACAATCACCACCACGTCGGGCACATGCAGGGCGTCTGTTTCTTCAACCGTGGGGTTGAGCGGGCCACGCGGGCGTGGGCGGGTCTGCAAACGCTGGAAAATAATTTCTTCCAGGTGCGAGACCAGCGAGGCGCCCACCGCCGCGTCAGCCGCTAAATGCAGCTCCCCTAGCGGCGAGAAGGGCGAAGCGGTGTGGGGTAGCCATTCAAGCCAGTCCCAGCGCGAGCGCCCAGCCGGGTCGGTTAGGCAGGCCACCACCAGTTCAGCGGGCGAGTGCATACACACCAGCTGGGTGATTACCGCGCGCGCCACCGGGTCAATATCTGCGCGCAGCCCGCTAATACCAAAAGCCCCGTCTTGGCGCAGGTTAACCACAATCGGCACGTCGTCGATCATGGCGTATTGGGCGCGCAGGGCCGCAATGGTGGATAGGCACTGGGGTAGGCCGTTTTTGGCTTCCTTGTCTTTTTCCATCCGGGCCACGGGTAGGTCTGTGCCCAGGCCGATACGGATCTGCATAAATTCGGGGTGCTCAGGGCGGCGCGACCACAGCAGTGGGCCCCCCATTTCGGCGTGGCGCACAATGGCTTCAATGGGCGGGTATTGCTGTTTGCGCACTTCACGTTCGTTAGCAAATACCTGCTCAATGTGTTTTTGGGTTTCTTTAATTGAAACCTCAAAGGCTTCTAGCTGCTCTTTAAGGGTGCGTTTGCGCCGCCACTTGCCGTCAACCCACATACCACCCATCATCATGGGGCTCATGCATACGAACATGAGCGAGTAGGGGTTGTGGGTCACCGAATACATCATCAAACCCATAAAGGCCGGCGCCAGCATGGCGATGAAGGGCAGCGGGTTGGGGTTTTGCTGGGTGGGGGCCTCAGGCAGTTTAATTTCTACCGCTGGGGTGCGCGGCACTACGCGCGGGGTGCGGATGAAGTTAATGCCGGCGCTTCCGGCGGCGTCGGTGGCGCTTAGGGTGGTGGTCACCAGGGCCACCTTCACCTCAGATTTACCGATCTTGACGCTGTCTAGGGGCCCCAGCTTTAGGCGCTGTACCCGCTGGCCATTAACGACGACGCCGTTGGAGGAGTTCAGGTCACGTACTTCTACTTCGGTGCCTACTACCACCCGCATATGCTGCTTGGAAACCATCGGGTCGCTAAGGCTGACATCTACATTGTCGTCGCGCCCCACCAGGTTGGAGCCCTCATAGAGCGGGAAAACCCGGCCTCTATCAGGCCCTGAAACCACTGACAATACGGCCACGTGCTCACCGGCCACATTGGTGTCTGCCGGGTTTTGCATTAGGGAGACTTTAGCGCCCGAGTGCAGCCCTGAGTCTTCCAGCAAGGTGTCGCTGGTTAGGGCGCGAGCGCGACCACGCCCGGCGGTGTCAATAATGTTGATGGAGACTGTGGCCGGATCTATGGCCTGGCCGGCTTCGCTTGGTCCGGCACTAGCCAGTGCGGCAGCTACGTCCCCTACCGTCGCGGTGGCGTCCGTGGTGATTTGCAGGTTATGCGAGCCGTCGCCGCGCAGTAGGTTAAGACGTAGTTTCATTCGTGGGCACCATCTAATAGGGGAAGGTCTTCAGGGGTTACCAGGCGTGAGGACAGGGCATATTCCACCAGCTGCACGCGCCGGTGGGAGGCGTGAGAGCCAGCCCCGCCACGCATTCCCTTAACGCCAGCCCGGTCAAGCTTGTCACAGACATTGTCTAGCTTGCGGTTGAAACGAGTGATACCCCAGCCTAGGCGCGCGGCGGCGTCGACGTTACGCGGCAAAGAAACCGTGCCGGTACCAGCCCTACGCAACCACGGCTCAGCCAAAGACAAAATCAGTAGCTTTTGGCTTTCAGTAAGCACCACCATGCCCATAGTGGCCTGACCCGCATCGCTATCTGCCTCAGCAGCCTCAGTTTCCTCCGGGTCACGGTTTTCATAGGAGGGGCAGGGCACTTCCGCCAGGATTTCATAGGTGGTGGAGCCGGCACTGAAAACCACCGCCATCTGCCCAAACACCATAGGCACGCGTACGCCGGGGGTAACCCAGGCGCGTGAGGCCCCAGCCATGTCGGCCACGGTAGCCCCCAGACGCGAGCCCTGGTTGTGCACCCACCATAGGCCGTTTTGGAATTCAAACACCAAGAATTTGCGGTGCAGGAAGGGGTTGTCACTTAAAGCTAGGTCGCCTTCACGACCCACCGTGAAGCTTTGAGTGGGCTCGACCCGATAAATTTCTCCAGCGAAATCGATTACCAAGACATCTTTGCCGGTTTCGTTGTCGTCGGGCGTGGGCGCTACGCTCATGGTTTTACCTTCCTGTCTACGCGTTTAATAGGTCTTTTATGCAATTGGGTAGCGTGGGCCGGGTGCGCTTAGTGAGCTACTGGCTAGCCGGGGTGTCGATGCAGTCAATGACTGGTTCTGATTCACGCCCCGCCTTGTCGCGCGCGACTATCTGCACGCAGGTGCGCGGCGGCGTTGGCTTTAGCGTAGCGCGGTGGGCGCTGGTTTCCTGCAAGCCTTGCGGGGTCTGAGATTTTTGCGGAACCCCAGAGTTAGTGACGCTGTAGAGGAACGTGGCGTTTGTGGCTTTATAGTCCCAAGTGGCCTCCACCTGCCCGTTAGCGTAGCTCAGCTTCAGGTTGGTGACAGGCTCAAGGTAGCCATTCACGTCCGGATCCATGGGCGCAGCAGTGCCTGCGGTGGTTACCGCCGGTTTGGGGTTAAGCCCGCCACGCTGTAGGCCTCGGTAGGCCGCGAAAGCTATTACGCCTATTAATACCACTACTAAGGCGCTGATCAGCAGGGTTTTTAAGGATACGCTGGAGCCGTCTTGCGCTGCGCTAGCGGCCAGGGTGGAGCCAGGCGCCTCTGGTGAGCCCTGAGGTGGCTGGTTTGCGCTGCCCGCCGGGCCGTTTTGGCCGACGCCGCCGCTTTGGGGGCCGACGACGCCCGCTCCCGCCGCAGCTGGGGCGCCGTTTTGGGGGTTGAAGGGGCCGCCTGGGACAGTTCCTGGACCACTCACGCCTGACAAGGCCGGATAGCCCGTGCCATAACCAGAACCGGTATTGGCGCCGGGACTGGTCGCAGAGCCCTGGGTGGCGCTGCGGCTAAAACCAGAAGTGTTACCGGTAAAAGTGCGCGCGTCGGCGGGAGACTGGTGGGCGTTGGGGTAGAAAGTGCCCGAGTGGCTACCTGAGCCGAGCGAATCGCCCCAGCTATTGGCGCCGGCAGTGTTGATACGGGCATTGGTGTCGGCGGTGCGGCCAGTGTTTTCAGGAGAAATGGACACTACCGGACGCAGCCGGGTGGCGTCGTCGTCGCTGCCATCAGCAGCAATTACGGGCTGGTCCTCCCACACGTCAATATTGGTCAGCGGCAAGCCCAAAGAAGACTGGATTTGACGCAAAGCCCGCGCGAACGCCATCGCCGAAGCAAAACGATCCGAGGGGCGCTTAGACATGGCGGTAAACAGCACCCGCTCTAGCGCGGCGGGCACGTCATTGCGACCAATGGGGGCGATAGAGCCGTGGTGCAGGCGTTTAAGAATAGAGGCCGGGTCATTGTGCGCACCCGGGGTCATATCCACATGCGGAGGCCTGCCCGCCAGCATGGTGTAGGTGGTGGCAGCTAGTGAATAGACGTCAGAAGCGGGCGTCAAAGGCCGGTTAAGCTGCTGCTCAGGCGGCGCCCAGTAGGGAGAAAACGCCGAGTCAACCCGCTCGACGGGGGTATCTTGACTGATAGCAATACCAAAGTCAGTCAAAACCGGGTGCCCAAAGGCGGTAAGCAAAATATTGGCCGGTTTAATGTCGCGGTGCAGATAGCCGGCACGGTGGATAGTTTCCACAGCGCCAGCAATCTTAATGGTGATCTCCAAAGCCTGCTCCACCCGCATTGGTGAAGTAGTAGAAAATCGTTTGCCCAGGTGAGGCGGGGGGCAATACTCCATGGTGAGGTAAGCACGCCCATCGCGCAGACGCCCGGCGGCGTACAGTGAAAGCACCGCCGGGTGCGCCCCGAATTTGGCCATCAGGTCAGATTCGGCCTGGAATTTTTGTTTTTGGGCTGCGCTGGCCCCCGAACGGATTACTTTAACCGCAACTTCACGCCGAGGCATGTCTTGGCGGTAAAGAAAAACGTCCGCGAAACCACCCGCACCGAGGAAGCGGATAAACTCCGCCCCCTCCAGGTGCGGGCCTACAGGTTCACGCAGCCGAGCAGCCATCAGGGCTCCACAGACAGAACTACACCGTCACCCAGGTCAATCCGGTCGCCGTAGCGCAGCAGTTCACGCTGGCCGCCGCCCAGGCGACGCGGCAACTGGCCTTCACGCAGCAGGTAGGTGCCGTTAGTGGAGTTCAGATCCTCCAAGTTCAGCTCCCAATCATCAATGTTGATGCGGCAGTGAGACTTGGAAATGGACTTGGTGGGGCTAGCCACCGCCATCAGGTGCACCGCAGCGCCGGGTGCAGCCTTGGGCAGGCGGCCCACAATGACGTCGGCATCTAGGGTTACCGACCCGCCGGTGGAAGCCACCAAAGTGCCCAGGCTGGGGCGCTTTACGTGGACAATCTTGCCGTTTAGTGCCCCACCGCAAATGCGGCAGGAGCTGGCGTGCACCGGGTTGGGGTGACCGTTGACGCAGTTAATTGCCAGTACTTCAGGGCCATCGCCCTCTGCGTTGGCGCTGTCAGCTACGGGCGGCGGCGGGGCCTGCACACCGCCGGTGGGGACAGCGATGGTGTAACCATCGTGCGTCCAGGGGGTACCGGGGGCCACGTCCAGTGCGCCGGTGGGGGCCTGCACACCGGGTAATGGCACCGCATTACCTACGGGGTTGATCTGGGTGGCTTGTGCCTCTAGCGGGAGCTCAGCGGATTGGGTTCGGGGATTGGGAACCGGATCCGACCCCGCAGTGGCGGGGTCACCACCAAAAGGGGAAGAGCTAAAGGGGTTACCCTCGTTGATACCCTGGATCGGGCCGGTGGGTTCCGCTTTCTCCCCCTTTCGGCGTGAGAAGTCCAAGCCTTCGCCTTGTTCAAAGTTGAACTCTAGACCTGAGGCCTCATCATCGCGCAGTTCACGCACGGCAGCGTTTTCTACATCCACCCCAATGGTTTGGCCGTAAAGGTGGCCAAAGTACTGGTCTTCGGGGTTTTGCTGGCTCTGGGGTGCGCTGGGGGCAACTGGGGCAGCCGTAGCGCGGGCAGCGCGAGCGTCAGCAATAACCAGTTCACCAGAGCTAGCCGGGGCACTGGGGGCCACCACTGGAGCACTTGCTGCTAGCGGGGCGCTGGGTACGGCCGGGGCGCTGTAAGCCGCCGGCTCCTGGAAGCTAGCGGCCGGGGCACTGGGAGCGGCCAGTGGCGCGCTAGGCACAGCCGGGGCGGCCGGCACAACCTCAGTGGGGACCGTAGCCGGGGCGTCATCCATGCGGTAGCTGGCGCCCGGGGCCACCGGTGCGCTGGGGGCCACCGGAGCCGGAGCCTGGTTCTTAGCGGCACTTGAGCCACCCAGCATGGCAGCCAAAGCTGCAGCAGCCCGGGAAACCTTGGGTTGAGCCGGAGCGCTAACAGGCTCTGGGCTAGGAGCAGCCTCGCTGATTTCCGCACTGGGGGCAGCCGGGGCCGGCACCGGGCCGGCACCAGCGGGCACATCCAGCAAGCTGGTGGGGGCAAAAGCGTTAGCAGCCGCTGCAGCAGCAGCTGAGCTAGCGCTGGCTTGGCCAGGCAGGTCAACAGCTACTCGGGCGGCGTGCGCACCGCTAGGGGCTGGCGACGGCGCCGAGCTGATTGCCTCAAAATGCTCAGTGGCCGGGGTTTGGGCTACCGGGCTGGGGGCAGCGGGGCTAAAGCTAGCTGGGCTGGGTGCAGCCGGGCTAGCGGTGGCGATCGACAGATCCGGGTTTGGGCCAGGCACCAGCTCAGCTGCCAGTGAGGCACTAGCTGCCACCGGGTTGGGTGCGGGCACGGCCGGTAGCTGCGGGCTGGGTGCGGACAGTAGTTCCACGCTGGGCGCAGCCGGGCTGGGAGCAGACGGCAACTGCGGGCTAGGCTCGCTAAGCGCACTAACCGGAGCGGCGGCGCTAGTCTCAGCGGCGTCAGCCTCCGGGGAGGGCACGCTAGGCAGCAGGCCGGCTACCGGCTGGGAGCTAACCTCGCTGATCGGGGTGTCCTCTAGCAGGCTACGGGCCGCTGAAGCTTCAGCGGCACTGGGCACCACCGAGGCGGGGCTGTAAACCGAGGCGGCACTGCCGGCGCTGTAGCCGGAGTAAGCCGAAGCTACAGACTGTGCCGACCGCGTCGCCGGCGCGCTGGCTGCGCTGACTCCGCTGGCTGCCGAGTTGGAACTGTAACCGCTGTAGGCTTGACTTTTGACGGCTCCCACCAGGCGGTTAACCTCACGTAGCTGCCAGTGCAGCATGGAGGCACGGGTAACCCCGCTGCGTAAAGGTAGAGCCTCAGTACCAGCTCCGTGAGCCTGAATTACCAGGGCGGCGACGTCGTCGAGACGTACTTCCTCCCAAGCAATGGGGTTAAGCGCCGAAACGGTGCGCACGAAACCATTAACCTGAGTGACCTCAGCGGTGATAGAACCACGCAGGGCCAGGTGGACGGCGCCGTCGGAGAAGACACCAGCCACAAAGTCAGGCAGGTGGAAGACGTTGTTGTTGTAGTAACCCGCCAGCACCTGCAGCAGACGCTGCAAATTAGCACCATCTTCAAGCTCGCGCCACAGGTCAAGCAACAGATCGTTGGGCCCCTCTAGGGCAACGAATCCGCTCTCGCTGACCGCACTGAGAGTGGTACCTGCGTACCAATTAACTTGAGTATTCATTCATTGTCCTTGAACATCCATGACCATTGCTCACTAGCAACCTCATTGCCGCCACGCCACGGTAGCGACCTATCCAGGGTGGGAGCATCCGGATCATAGTCCCAATCCTGCGTGCCAGGCAGGCTCTGGTGGGTCAGATCGTCATCCTCCCAAGGCGGATATGCGGCCGCAATATCCACCACGATCACCGAGATATTATCCCGACCGCCTGCGTTCCTCGCCGCTTTCACCAGCGCATCAACCACACCCTCAGGCTCACTAACCACAGCTGCGGTAGCCTCAATGAGAGTGTCAGTAACCATGGAAGAAAGCCCATCTGAACAGATGATGTAGCGGTCTCCCACGCGTGCAGGCAAGACAAAATAGTCGGCGCGTACACGCGGGCCACAGCCGGCCCCTAACGCGCGCGTAATTACGTTACGACCAGGCAGGTGCTGGGCTTGTTCGGCAGAGATGAGCCCGGCATCAATCTGCTCTTGCACCTGTGAGTGGTCTTTAGTGATTTGTTCAAAGCCGTGTTTGCCTTGGTAGTAGGTGCGTGAATCACCAATGTTGAGTACACGCACGCACGGCATAGCCCCATTTTCGCTAAGCACCAAGCCGGTCAAGGTAGAGCCCGGCGCGGGTACACCCGGCAGGCCACTGACTGCCCGGGCTGCGCGTTTAACTGCTTTTTGCAGTTGGGAGGGGTCAACCAGATGATCCTGGGTTAGCTCAGAGAAAGCTGCCAGGGCGGTGGCGGAAGCGACGTCGCCCGCCTTGTGTCCACCCATACCGTCAGCCACTAAAAACACTGGGCCGGAAGCTAGGTAGGCGTCTTCGTTGTGTTGACGCACTAATCCCACATCAGTCCCTGCGGCGTATTTGACCGCGATGCGTGTGCGCATCACTCAACCTCCAGGCGGCGGTCACCGAAAACAATTGAATATCCCTTAGCAACTGGAACCATAGCCCCAGCAAGCACATGTGTGCGACTTCCGTCAGGAGCAACCACACTGGTGCCGTTGGTTGAGCCTAGATCGGTGACAAACATGTACTGTCCATCGACGCGCACCGCCAAGTGAGTTTTGGAGATAGAAAAGTTGGGGTCAGCCACAGGCACCACGTCAGCTTGCGCCCACATACCTGCGGGCACCGGGTTGCGTCCCAGCACCACAGCGCTGGTCACGTTAATGACGTCGCCGGTGTCTAAGCGCAGGCACTTACCCACATTGGTTTTGGCGATAGTGACGTGCTCATCCCAATCCGTGCCGCTGATATCCACCTGGCCGGTTTCTTGGGCAGCGGTTGCCTCTCCCATTAGTTCGTCGGGAACTACCACCGGGATGGGACCGCTAAAGGGCTTGTTTGCTCCTAGCTGGCCAGAGACGGGGGCGCTGGCAGCGGGAGCGGTTTGGGCGGGAGTGGTTTGGGCGGGAGCCTGGAAGTTGCTTGGGCGCACCGGCTCCATACCAACTTCAGTGTTGGCGCTGGGAACAATGGTTTCGTCGTAGCTGTTGCCTAGCGTCTGGGTGGAGTTGGGAGCGCTAGTACCAGGGGCGGTTTGGGCGGGAGCTTGCAGGTTCCAGTCCAGAGAGGTGATTACCCCGTCGCTGTCACGTTGGCCCCCTTCAGGGCCGGGGCTGGTTAGCTGGGGCTGGGGAGGCTGATTGGCTTGGTTTGCGCCAAAGCCGCCGCTTTGATTGGTGCCGGCAAAGTTGGCACTGGCGCTGCTGGGGGCCGAGGCGGAGCTGAGCGCGCCATTAGCTACGACGCCGCCAGCCACACCAGGGGCGCCGTTAGCCGGCCCTGCACCACCAGGAACTCCAGCGCCGGGGTTGAAAGCGCCATTTGGCCCGGGGGCCTGCGCGGCGAAAGAATTTTGGGCCAGGTGCGCCGCCGCCTGCACTCCAGGCAGCTGCGGGTGCAGCCCAAACTCATCCATATCCCCCACCCCAGGCCCGGTTTGGGGCGCGAAAGGCTGGTTGGGAAGAGTCAGTGGGTTGCTTTGCAGCCGTACCGGGTTTACGCCTTGGCGCACATTAAGCACAATCACGCCGCTAGCGCGGTCAAACCAAAACCGGTTCAGATGGTCGCGGCTAAGGGCGTAAATAACTAAGTTGCCAATCCCGGCAGTAACTAGAGACACCCCTAGCTGCAAGGCTAGCTTGTTGAAAGCTACCCCACGCGGCGGGCCACTGTTTTTAAAACCAGCCCAAGCTAGCCCCAGCATCCGCAAACCCGGGGTTTGCCCACTACGCATCAAAGCCACCAGGTAACCAATACATAGCAGCACAGTTACCGCGATTGATACACCTAGGCTAATCCAAAAAGGGGTGCGGTTAGATTGGTTGCCAGCACCAAAAAACATTACGGCCCCGCTGCCGCAGCCAATGACTAGAGAAAAGATAAGCGAGTCAATTAGACGCGCAAATACCCTGGGCCAAAGCGCAGCAAGCCGGGTCCCCTGCAAATGCGCAGGGACCGGGGCCGGGCGACTATTTAGGCTCATTTCTTTCTCCTGAAGTTAGCGCGCATGGTCTGCAGCCACTGCGGCACACGCATCCCTAATGAAACTGGAGATACCGCAGCTAGCCATCGACGCGTGCGTCGCCTACTGGCACCAAGGTGCTGTTTAAGATTTTGCATCTCTAGCCATAAGGGTTCCTGGGAATCAGCTGAAAGCTGCTGCTCAGTTAGCTCCAGATTGGCGTTATTTGAACGTTTTTTAGACTTTTGTTTATCTGCAAAGCGCCCCTTGCGTTGCTTACGACCCACTTGGGGTGCTTCGTAGCCACTTTCGTGCCCAACTCCCTGGGGATCTGGCAGTTTGGCGGGGTTTTGGGCGCCATCAACGGTAGTTAGGCTCACCTGCTCCGACTGGCCGAAAGCTACCGCGTTGACTGACAACGCAAAGTTACGCACCGAGCCTGGCGGGAAGTTAGAGCCAAAGACCGGCTCTAGCGCGTCGGTTCGTGCCTGCGCTAGGCGCTGGGAGCGTTCGCGAGCGCGGGCCCACTTGGTTTTAAGGGCCTTAATGGGGTGACGACGGCGCTTTTGGCGTCCCTTTACAGGCACGTACAGGGGCGCCGCCAGAGCACCGCTACCTGCGCCGCCAGGGACTTGACCACCTGCAAACTGAGCGCCACCTGCCAAGCCGGGGGCGCCGTCGTTAGCGACGCCGTCACCACCAGCGGCGTTAGCGGCCGCAATGGCCTCGGCGCCACGCAGTTTAGGCGCCAAATCAACCTGCCCACCCAGTGCCTGGGCGTTACGTTTAGCCTGTTGCTTGGCGCGTTTAGCCTGCGCCACCTGGGCGGCGGCTGCGTCATAATCAGCCAACGCAATATCCAGGTAGCGTGCCATCTGGGTGCGGGTGGCGTTAGCGGGCAGCTTGATGCCATAGTCACGCATCCAGTCTTCCAGCTCCGCCCAGGCACCCAGGGCACTGCCAAGCTCGTCACGGTTACGACGCCGGCGCCCACGCACCGCTTTAAGCGCCAAAATCAGCGCAAATGGGGAGCTAACCAAAGCGGCCACACCCAGCCCCTGCCCCACCAGCAGCAGGTAGTGGGCCCAGTCAAAACCATGCTTTTTCTTAGTGTCGCGGTCGTCAGACACATCCGGGGTTAGGTCAGCTTGCTCCTGCGGAGGCGGCGGTGCCTGCAACACCTGCGGACGCGGCTTGGGCTTGGGCTGCGGCTTGGGGTTAACCAGTTTCTTGTCGCGCGGCGGGGTGGGGTCAAAAGCCACCCAGTCGCCGTCGAAGTTAACCTCCACCCAGGCGTGGGCCATGGTGCCCTTAACCTCTAGCGTGCCCTTGGAGTAGTGCTCAGGGTAGAAACCCAGCACCACGCGGGCTGGGTAACCAGCCTGGCGGGCCATAAGTGCCATAGCCACGGCGTACTGCTCGTCATCACCCACCATGTAGTAGTTGGGTTCTAGCAGCTCATCGATGCGGGCGGTGCGGTGACCGGGGCGCGCCATAGAGTCTGAGCCGTCAGAGTAGTAGCCCTCATCATGGTATTTAGTGGCCATTGCGCGCACACGGGCCAGCGGGCTATTAGCGTTACCCACAAACTCACGCAGCCGCGTAGCCACCACAGCTGGCACATTAGTGTCTGTGCCATTTTTTACCTTCCCAAAGCTACGCTTAGCTAGCTGAGCATCTGAATAGGTAGGTACACTCACCACATTTACGCTGTAGCTATCGCCTTTAACTAGGGTACGGGTGCTAAGCAGGGCGCCCAGATTGGATGAATAGAACAGATCCTGGGTTAGTCCCTGGCCTTTAAGCGGGGTGAAGCTACGCACCTGTCCTCCACCTGGCAGCCAGTTACCCTGGTAATCAACCATAGTGAAAGTCAGGTTATGGGTTTTAGCGCCTTTAGGTAATACACGCGTATCAACCTGGGCCCCAACCCGCTTAAAACCCTCACCGTTATCTGACGTCCCAACGCGCATAACGTTTCCGTCATAGGCGTCCATTGTGGCGACACGGATACGCTCACCATTTTGCAGCCCTGAAACCGTAAACAAAGTGGTGTCTTTTTGAGTATCCACCCAGTAGTGCAGGCGCGTAAGCGGAGCCTGATACTCGGCAATATTCAGCGGCGGCGTCACATAGCTACGCAAAACCTCACGGTTATTAGTCCCCGTCACCTGCGGGCCCAGCACCGCCCCCGCAGCCATGGCACAAGCCAGCATCAGCAGCGTGCCCAGGCGGGCTCGACGGCGCAAACGCCCCGCCCCCAAAGCAATCAGCCCGCGCTGACCTCGGCCATGGCGCTTATTAACCGCCCAAGCCGCCCACAACAGCGCCACTATCGCCCCCACCAACGCACTATCGCGCCCATAGGGAGCCTCAAAACCACCAAACAATGCCCCTACGGCAAACATCAGGGCAGCTGGAACCAGCGCCCACAACTGGCTGCGCTGATGGCGCAACACAATCGAAGCACCCAGGCCAGCACACACCATGGCACTCAAATACGGCACCACCGTAATACCCGCATAGGCATTAGCCGGCGGAGCCAAAGTCAGCAAGTCACGCCAACTAGTCACCGCCCCCAACACCAGGGTTTGCACCATTTGCAAAGACGGAAACACCTTAGCGCTAGCCAAATTCGGTAAAGCCAAAGCCCCACCCAACAGGTAGGCAATCACCAGCGCCAAAATAGTTTCCAGCCGCCGCAACCCCAACGCATAAGCGACGCCAGTAACCACCACAGCCAGCAAAGTGCCACCCATGGCCGCAATATAGCCAGACCAGTCCCCAAACACCGCCCCATGGCTAACACTGGCAGCCAACATCAGCAGCGTAAAAGCAACCAGCCCCAGCCAGTTAAAAGCCCGGCGCTTACCAACCGCCTCAAGCCCATCAACACTCATAGCGCCGCCTTTCGCAATAATGCCGGAAGCTCACTAAGCGCCCCCAAGTGCAGCAAATCCATTGCCCCCAAACGGTTACGCCCCGCCCGCCCCGGGCTCACCCGCAACACATAAGAACGCGCCGACACCGGCAAACGCACCCAAGCACGCTCAATTAGCTCCAAATCAGCCCCCGAACCAGTAATCAACACCGCCACCGAGGCACCCGGACAAGCCGCCACCGCCTCCTTAGTCAACTCCGGCAAGTCAGCGGCACGCCCATCCATCTCCACCAGGCTCAACGCATCCAAAGCCCGCTTAGGGTTAGGCAACGCCGGCACCCCAGCCTGAGTCACCAAAGTAACCTCACGGCTAGCCTTAATCGTGGCCACAATCAGCGACGCCGCCGCCGAGACAGCCACCTCAAACTCAGCCTCACTAGCCCAAGACGCCGCCCGCGTATCCAACACCACCAACAGATGAGCCCGGCGCGTCTCCTCAAACTGACGCACCATCAACTTGCCGGTGTGAGCCGTAGACTTCCAGTGAATATTGCGCCGATCATCACCGGGCACATACTCACGCAAAGTATGAAAAGACACATCCGAGCTAGACAAATCCCGGATCGTAGCGCCCTCAATATCCTTAATGAAACCAATGGCTTCACTTTCCAAAGCCACCGTACGCGGATGCACATACAGCTCAATGCGCTGACTCCAGCGGCGCTCGCGGCGCACTAGGCCCATCCCGTCACCGTTAACACTGCGCACTGGGCCGATTGGCACCAGGCCGCGCCGGGCGGTGGGGATAGCTAGAGGCTGGCTAATCATCTGGCCGGCGCGCAGGGAGGGCACCAGTACGTCAGCGGTGGATTTACCTACCGGTAGTTCCATCACGGCTTTGCGGGTACGCCGGGTGCCGGCGTTGGTGGCTTGTAGCTCGCCGTAGGCGTTATCGCCCACCACCACTCGCTCGTTTTGCACATACAGGTTGATGTTGTGTTTACCCAGGCCCAGGGCGCTTAGCGGGGATAGCAGGGCCAGTACACCTAGCACTAGGCCAATCACTGCTAGCTCCACCCAATGCGTTAGCAGAGCTAGGCCTAGCACGCTTAGCGCCACTGCGGTCACGCCCCACCACAGGGGGGTGAGCACCTGGGTGGCGCGGGTGCGCAGGCGTCGCCAGCTAGTGGGTTTTTGGCCCTTTGCGCCAGGGTTTAAGTCGACGCCGCCACGTGGGCGCGTAGAGCTAGTTTTAGCGGTCATGGTTTAGCTGTGCGCGGTGGGCGCGGGTACGGAAGCTAGAACCTGCTCAATGACACCTTCGGCGCTGGCGCCGGAGAACTGGGCGTCCACATCCAACACCAGGCGGTGAGCCCACACCACTGAGGCCAGCTCCCTGACGTCGTCGGGAATTACGTAGTTGCGCCCCTGAGCGGCAGCCCACACGCGCACCACGCGGGTCATGGCGATAGCGCCACGGGTAGAGACCCCCACGCGCACCTGCTGGTGTAGGCGGGTGGCTTCAGCTAGGGCCGCAATGTAGTCCAGTACGGCGCCGTCGACATAGTTAGTTCCGGCTACATCCGCCAGCTGGGTGACCACAGCGGAGGAAACCACAGCCGACAATTTAGCGGAGCGGTCGGGGTTAGCTGAGTCAGCCAACACCTGGGCCATAGCCCCACGCTCGGGGTAGCCCACGGAAGTTTTCATCAAGAAACGGTCCAGCTGGGCTTCGGGCAGAGGGTAGGTGCCGGCCTGCTCAATGGGGTTTTGGGTGGCGATAACCATGAAGGGGCGCCCGGTGGAGTGGGTTTTGCCATCCACAGTAATTTGCGACTCTTCCATGACCTCCAGCAGCGCCGACTGGGTCTTGGGGCTGGCACGGTTGATCTCATCGGCCAGCACGATAGAGGCAAATACCGGGCCCTTGTGGAATTCCCACTGGCCGCTGCGCTGATCGTAGATGGTCACCCCGGTGATGTCGCTGGGTAGCAGGTCAGGGGTGAACTGGATACGCGAGTGGGTGCCTTGGATAGTGGCCGCCAGGGCGCGGGCCAGGGCGGTTTTGCCAGTGCCCGGGGCGTCTTCGAGCAGCAGGTGCCCCTCAGCCAGCATGGTGGTGACAGCCAGGCGAATTACCTGCTCTTTGCCCAGCAATGCCTGCCCTACGTTAAGCACCATTTTGTTAAATAGATCAGCAAACTGGGCGGCGTTAGCCTGGGTGAGCGACATGGGTTATTCCTTTCAAAACTTTTCGCTGACGCTTATAACGACGACGCAGCTTTATGGCTGCAAAGCTGGTTTATTGGTGTGTGCCTGACTCGCATTGCAAGGCGGCGTTATCTTCTTTTTCTTCCGCCTGGGTGATGCTGGTGGCGACATATAGAGTCACTCCACCGTCAAAGGTGGTGTAGCGTTTTTCGTCTTTACCAGCAGTGGGGGCCATCGTGTAGGTTTTACCCGCCCAGGTAATGGTGCACTTAGCGGTGCTGCCATCCTTCCAGTCCCACAGCTTGACGCCGTAGCGGTAGCAGTTGGGGCTGGTGCTGCCGCAGCTGCCGTTTACTACCTGGGAGCGGTCCACAAAGCCCTGGTAGTTGTTGGCTGGCTTGGGTTCTGCCGCCGACGGCGCCGCTAGGCTTTGGCAGCGCGGTTCAGATTCGCGGGTGCCGGCCTCGCTGGTTACCTGCTTGGAGCTGGTGCAGATTTTTACTTCTTTACCTGCTTCAACCCCGTTTTGGAATTCCACAGTGCCACCGCCTGCCGGCGGCTCCTGCTTATTGGTGTAGGCAGCACCAGTGCTGATGTAAGCCGAGCTGGTGGCGGTGCGCCCATTGCCGTTAGCGGGGCCAACTTGGCAGCTGACCTTAGTGCCCTCAGGGCGAGTGCAGGCCAAAGTGGGCGAGATTGGGGCGCCAAAAGGCGTCACCTTACCGGCCACTACTCCTTCAGAGCACTTACCTGAAGAGTTACAGGCGCGCACATAAATAGTGGATTCTTTACCGTTAGTTAAGCCGTTACCTGTTTTATTGGCTACCGACTGCCAGGTGTTCTGATCGGTTGACCATTCCAGGTTCTGGGAATTTTTGTCACCGCTGGTAGCCGTGAAGTCTACAGAGTTATCGGCACCAGTAGCCTTGGGGGCCGCAGACACTGAAGGAGCAGATACTTTACCCTCCAGCTTCATAGTGTATGAGACTTCCTCAGACGTGCCGCCGTGAGTTACCGCTCTGACTGAGAACTTCACGGTCCGGTCTACGCTTGTATCAATTTCATAGGGCTTACTTAACCCATAAATCACTATGGCACTAGAGGCTGTAGGGCTATCGGTGTAAGAAAGGAGGTAGTGGGTAATCGGCAGCCCACCAGTGTTGGCTGGCGGGTTCCACGACACCAGTACCCTGGTGGTGCCATCTGAGCCCTGGCCCTGTTTGACTGCCGTTAAATTGGTGGGCGGGCCAGGCTTGCCGTAGGGAGTCACTGGCTGGCTAGCAGCTGATTCCTGACTGGCGCCTTGAGCATTAACCGCGCGCACGGTAGCCGTATAGGCCGTGCCGTTGGTTAGGCCCGTGAAGGTAGCCTTAGGTTCGGTTACGTTCTGGCTGAGCCCACCTGGGGAGAGCGTAATTACGTAACCGGTGATACGCGAGCCGGGCGAGTTAGACCTGTTCCACGTGAAACTAGCGCTGCCGTCACCAGCCTTACCAACGGGGGCCCCGGGCGCCGTCGGCACCACACTGACTTGCACACTGGCGGTGTTAGAACGCGGGGACTGACCCACCGCGTTACGGGCCACCACATAGAAGGAGTGGGTAATTCCCGGGGTGCGGCCGGGCATAATGCAGCTGGTGACCACGCCACAGTCAAGCAGGTCGCCCTGCACTGTGTCGTGGACGGTGAAGTTATTGATGTCGGCGCCGTTAGAAGCCCCGGCGGTGAAAGAAACTGTCACTGCGTCGGAGCCGTTAGCGGTGGCGCTAACCCCACTGGGGGCGTCAGGCAAGCCGCGTACACTCACCGCAATGGTGCCCGTAACTTCACGGTCGGCGTCGTTAGTTTTATCGCCCACTCGGTAGGAGATGTTGTAGGTGCCGTGCAGGCCATCTCGGGCGCTAATGGTCAGGGACGTGCCCGAGGCACTCACGCTAATACCGTCGCTGGAGCTAGGCGAGCCCACTAGGTGGATCGGGGTGTCAGTAAAGGGGTTAGTAGCGTAGTTAGCCACGTCAACCGTGGTGGATTTACCTGCATCCACACTCACCTGGGCTTGGCTTAGCTGCACCAGCGGCTCTTTAGCGCCGGTGACACTAACCGGAATTACCGCTTTAGTGCTGGCTCCCTTAGCGTCGCGCACAGTCAACGCCAAGTTAGCGCTGTTGCCGCGCTTAGCCCCCGTGCCGGTCTGCACCTTGAGGGTGTGACCATCAACGCTGGCTTGGATGCCATTGGCGGCCCCCGAAACCGTGTAGGTCATGGAGGCGGGGTCGTCGCCGTCGGGGTCGCTAACCCAGCTGCTCATATCCGCGCTGACGCTTTGACCACCCACAGCCACCTCAATGGCGGTGGGGCGCACCTGCGGGGGACGGTTAGCGGCGCCCGGATCCACAATCAGCGGGATCGTAAGCGTAGCGGACAGAGCCTTATCGTCACTGCCGTCAGTTACCGTAACCGTGATTGAAGAGGGCCCGGAATAGTCAGCCTTAGCCCCAAACTCCAAGGTGGCAGAGTCTTTAACTAGTGTTGAGCCATCCCAACCGGCGGAGGCACTAGCCTGCCCATCTTTCGGCACACTAGCGCTGCGGCCGCTACGTACACGCACATAATTCTTTAGTGCGATAGCGGTTTTAGTGCCGGCTTTAACGTGGATAGGAGTCTTAGACACATTCAGCTCAGGGTTAGTTACCTGGTTGCCAGGCACCCACACCACAGCTGAAGCAGACAGGGAGTCCTTGTCGGTAACCGTGTAGAGCACGTAACGCCCCTGCGTGGCCGGCTCAATTAGCAGGTCTTTACCCGAAACTTTCACGCCCGGGTCAGAGCTGGTGACGCGGTCAGATTCAATATCGCCATCGGGGTCTTCATCGTTATCAAGCACAGACACTTTCACGCTGCCCTGGGCGGCGCGTACCTGCTCAACGCTAACCTCGTCGTCGCGCGCAATAGGCGCAACCAGGGCGGCGTCGGGCGAAACCACCACGGTGACCAAGCCAATCACCGGCTCAGAGTGGCCGTCGCTGACCCCGTATTGCAGTGAATAGGTGCCGGCCTTTTCAGGGGCCTTGAACACTACCCGTGAACGCTCAGCGCTGACCTCAATTGAGTCGTCGCTGCTGCGAACATCGTCTGCCACTAGTGACAGCGGGTCCCCATCGGGGTCAAGGTCGTTAGACAGCACCGGGACCGATACTTTCACGCCTGGACGCACCCGCACCGAGTCAGAGATAGCCACCGGCTGCTGGTTAGTGCCAGCTATGGCGCTTACCCCCACCTTGACCTGGCCGTTAGCGCTGCGCCCTAGGCGGTCGGTGACGGTGTAGCTAAACACGTCCGTGCCGGCCGCGCCGTTGGCGGCGGTGTAGGTCAGGTATGTGCCGCTAACTTCAGCGCTGCCCAAAGTGGGTGAGGTTGCCAGGCCCGTCAAGCTCACCGAGTCACCTTCAGCGTCAATGCCCTGCAGCGGGATAGGAATAGTTACCTTCTCCCCCGCCACGGCGCGTGCCTGCACATCTTGCGGGTGGGGGGCGGTGTCGTTTTCAGGATCAGAGCCCACCACCGTCAGGTTTACGGCGGCACTAGCTACGTTCCCGGAGGCGTCGCGCACAGTGTAAATGAGCTTGCCTGAGCCAGGCTGGTTAGCGGCGCGGAAACGCACCACATTGTCAGAGACGAAAGCTTTACCCAGGTTGGCTGACACTGAGCTTTGCAGGTCAGGCTGCACGGTGAGCTTAAGCCCGCCCGGGGAGCGGTCATTGTTTAGCACCGAGATGCTACCCACGTCACCAACGCGCACCACCAGGTTGTCGTCGTTTAGCTGCGGGGGTTTAGTCATGTCAGCTGCCGGGGTGGGCACAACCCGGATAGTGCCCTGGGTGGCGCCAGACTGGTTGACGGCGGTGTAAGTCAAGCTAGCCGGCTCACTTAGGCCACTGGGCGCCGTGATTTTCACGACCCGGTGCTCCAAAACTGCCGCTACCAGCGGGGAGCCGTCAGGGGTTTTAACTGACTGGACTGACAACACGCCCCCGGTGGGGTCAGTGTCGTTATCCAAGGCGGCCACCAAAGCCGAGCCACCCTCAGGCAGAGAGGTGACGTCATCTTGCACAATTGGCACAGATTTTTCTGCGCTCTTAATGGCATCAACCCTAATAAAGCCCGAGGCGGTCTTGGGGCCGTTAGAAACCTGATAGTTCAGGTAGTAGGTGCCTTCTGCAGTGGGAGTAAAGGTAAGCACCCCGGTAGGTAAGTCACTGGTTACCGACAAACCGGCAGGAGCTTCATCCACCTGGGTTAAACGCAGGGTGCCACCGTTAGGGTCAGAGTCGTTATCCATGGGGGTTAGCTGCGCGGATACACCCACCGGGGTGACCAGGTGGTCACCGTTAGTGATGGGGTCCAGGTTACCCGGGGCCTTAACGCTAACGTTCAGGCTGCCTTCGCCGTCAGCGCGCCCGTCAGAGAAGATAACTTTCAGGCTTACATCCCCGGGGGAAGTGCCAGTGTCTTTAATGGTGATAGTGCCGTCAGCGCGCCAATTGACGTTCATGGTGGACGGCGCCTGCACGCTCTTGATGTAGATCTGGTCCCCATCTGGGTCTAGCCAGTCGTTGGAGACGTTGATTTGCCCCTGCGCGCCGGTGGCCAGGCTTAGCACAGAGCGGTTGGTTTGCTTGGGGGCTTCGTTTACCGAGTCAGGGTGCACGGTTAGCTGCACGCTGGCTTGGGCGTTGGCGCGTCCGTCACTGAGCTCATAGTTGAAGGTGCTAGAGCCGGTGGCGCCGGCATCTACCCGCACCTGCAGGGCGGCGCCGTCACGCACCGGGGCCACATTCCCCCAGCTGGGCTGGCTGAGCGGGGCTGCGGTGAGCACGTCGGCATCTTCATCAGTGTCGTTGTTGATTACCGGCAGGTAGGCGGTTCCGCCTGCGCGCACGCCGTACTCGTCGTTATTGGCTTTGGGCGGGTGGTTTTCGTCCTTGTGTTCTTTGGGGGCGTTTTGGTCGCGCTGGTTGGAGTCGTCTTCCTCGTCCTCGTTTTCCAGCTTGGATTTGACCTCTTCCCAGCCCTTTACCTCAACCATGTCCTTATCAGGCAGCCACAGCCCACCGGTTTTGACGTCGTTGAGTACGATCACGTCGCGGTTGGTGCGAAACACTGCCTGGCTGGCCTGGTTCAATGTGGAAACTTTACGGGCCAGGTCATTTTTGGTGCCGGGGCAGTCACGCAGGAAGCTACCTTGCCCGCTCCAGGCCGCATATACACAGCCTCGGTGTAGCACCGGGCGCGAGGGGGAACCCTGGGCGGTTTTGGCTTTAACGGTAGTGACTTTTTTGTCATCCAGGTTTACTCGCAGCAGCGCCCCGCGCGCGCCTACCAGCACGTCTTTAGCTTCCGGGCCGGCTTCTTGTAGCTGCAGGTCGGTGCCGTTTAGGTGGACGGCGTCTCCGCTGGGCAGTACCAGCGTGTTGTTTTTGGTGTCCAGCACCACCGCCTGCTTACCTACCGCGCTGACCTGCAATTTGGCGTTGTTGGCGAGTTTGGGCAGTTTGGTTTCGCTTACGTCTAGCTGCTCACCTGCGGGAGTGAGGGTCTTAATTTTGCCGGCTTTTAGGCTTACTACGTGGGCGACGCCGTCGCTACCGATACTTAACACCGCGCCGGGCATGTCGGTCACCACCGGGGAGGCGGTGGCGGGGTTGAAACTGGCGGCCTGAGCGGCGTCAGCTAGCCAAACTTTGCCGGTTTTAGCATCCGCATAGCCGATACGTGAGCCACCCATCTGGATTTTGTCAGCGCCAGCGAATTTAATGGCTTCTTTTAAGGCTACGCGGGCAGGGTCTACGCGAGTAAAAGATCCGCCATCAGTGTTGGCTACAAACACTGTGGCGCCGTTTTGGCGTACATCAAAGTTAGTGGAGTCGGTGCGTACGCGCCCGTCGAGGGCTTGGGCTTGGTAAGACAGGTGCCCAACCAGGCGCATGTCCTGGTTGGTTACCCACACGCCGCCGTCGTTGAGGTTTACTTCTTTAGAAACGATGCCGGGGTGGGCTACTGCCAGGGCCACCACGGAGGCGGTGGCTACGGCGGTGGCCGCACCGATGAGGTTGCGAAGTTTAATGCGGGCTCCCATGCCTGCGCGTAAACGTGTACGGGCAGAGCTATCGGCGCCTTGGCGCTTGGAGCGCACCAACTTGGGCAGCTTCAATTTTTAACCTCACTGAAAATTTTGGAGCTGGCAGCCAGAGCTCGCGAGACTCTCACTGCCGGCCACTGTTCAGCCTGGTAGGGCCGGGATTTGTAGGTTTATGTTGCCGCCAGCGCGCTTTGAGGGCACAAGCAGGGCAACAAACACCCTAGGTCTAGCCTTCACCCTAGCGCGATGGGGAGCCTTCCCCATAAAACCTAGGTATTTAGTTAGCAATCTATCAGGGCATTTTTGTGCTTTGTCACCTCCTTTAGGGGCAGCCTTCGCAGCCTTCAGCGCCCCCTAAGTGCAATCAGCGCACCTCTCAGCGCTGCCTTCATTGCATCCCTCAGCGCAGTCTCAATTTTGTCCACCAGACAAACTGGTGATTGCACAGCCGCTCAGATGTGTTAGCATCAAACCACTATGAGTGTTTGGACCAAATTCGAATTCCCCCAACGCATGTGCGTATGTGGATCGATTCGTGCTCGAATGTGCAGCTGACGCTGTTGTCCGCCATTCACTGACCATTCCTTCGCACTAAACCATATTCATTAGTCTCACCATAACTACAGGCATATCTGTAGCTACCTCAGTGCAGCTACCAGGCGCCGCAACCAGCGCAATGCACTTATGCGAAGGCACGGTCACAAACACGAAAGTTTCATAGTGCCTTTCTCTAACGACATTTACGCCTGCCCCTGTACCCACGACCATGAGCCCACCTTGCTCTCCTTTGAGGTTATGCCTCCGCGCAAACCCTCCCTGGAGGCCCCCTTCTGGCAGACAGTGGATCAGCTACTGCAAGTGCGCCCCGACTTCATGTCTGTCACCTACGGGGCTGGTGGCAAGGACCGCTCAAACGCCCGCGCCACCGTGCACCGCCTGGTGGCAGACACCCCCATCCAGCCCATCGCCCACCTGACCTGCGTGGGTAACTCCACCGCTGAAGTGGTTTCCACGGTTTATGACTACCTGGACTCTGGGGTGCGTACCTTCCTGGCTCTGCGCGGCGACCCCCCAGCAGGCGAAACCAGTTGGGAGCCCGGCCCTGACGGCGTCGCCAGTGCCACTGAGCTAATCCACCTGATCCGCACGGTTGAACAGCGCCGCTGCGACACCCACCCCGGTGAGGCGCTGCGCTCAGCTTTTAAGCCCCTAACTATTGCGGTGGCCGCCTTCCCAGCTGGCAACCCGGCGGCTGGCACCACCCCCACCCAGGAGGTGGAGCGGCTGCTAGTTAAGCAGGCAGCCGGCGCTTCTTTCGCCATCACCCAGCTGTTTTGGAATGCAGAGGTGTACGCCTCCTTCGTGGAGCGTGCCCGCCGCGCCGGCGTACATATCCCGATTGTTCCCGGTATCCTGCCGGCCACCGACCCGGCGCGGCTGCGCCGCGTCCAAGACCTAACCGGCATTGAGGTGCCCGAACAGCTGTTGTCCACTTTGGCCGGCTACCAGCACCAAGAACAACGTGACGCTTTCGGCGCGGCTTTTGGCTCCAAACTGATCCACTCGGTTTTGGAGGCGGGCGCCCCTGGCGTGCACCTATACACCTTCAACAAGGCCAAACCGGTACTAGACATTTTGTCTCTAATGGGTGTGGAGCCTACCGCGCACCACTCCCCGCTACTTGCGCGCTAAACCAGCGCCGTCGTCATCAATCCGTAACCATCAACCATTAGCTACCCACTAGCGTGCGTCTAGTTTCGTGCGCGCTAATCCAAGAAAATCAAGGAGAACACCCATGTCCGCTGCAACTACGCAGTTCCCCACCGCCACCATTTTGGCCTATCCGCGCATTGGCCGTCAGCGTCAGCTAAAGCGCGCCCTGGAGGCCTACTGGGCCGGGCGCAGCAGCGAGACTGAGCTGCTTGAAGCCGCCAGCAAGCTACGTCAGGAGAACCTGGCGCGCCTAGTTGAACTGGGTTTGGGCGCCTCTGACGCCTCCCTGGCTGACGCACCGTCCTTTTACGACCAGGTGCTAGACGCCACCGTTTTACTGGGTGCTATCCCCCAGCGTTTTGCCGGCCGTGAGGGTCTAGACCTCTACTTCGCCCTGGCCCGTGGGGACGAAAAGGTGGGCCCTGAAGAGATGACTAAGTGGTTTGACACTAACTACCACTACTTGGTCCCCGAGATCGGCCCTGACACTGCGCTGCGTTTTGCCGACGACGCCGTCACCCGTAAGTTCGTGCAGGCCCGTCAGTGGGGCTACGTGACCCGCCCGGTGTTGGTGGGCCCGCTGACCTACCTGGCACTAGCTAAGGCTGACCCGGCCACCCCCGACTTTGACCCGCTAACCCGCCTTGATGAGGCCGTGGCCGCCTATGAGCAGGCCCTGGCCTCCCTGCACGAGGCTGGCGCCCCCTGGGTGCAGCTGGACGAGCCGGCCCTAACCTCAGACAACCTCTCCCACCCCCGCGCTGAGCTGGCCAAACTAGCTGTGGGCGTGTATGAACGCCTAGCTAAAGCCACTAACCGCCCCCAAATCCTGGTGACCACCCCCTATGGGGACGCTTCCCAGGCTGTAGGCGCCCTAGCTAAGACCGGGGTGGAAGCCATCCACGTTGACACCCTGCGCGGCAGCCTACCTAAGGACGCAGACCTGTCTGGGGTAACCCTGGTGGTTGGGGCTGTGGACGGCCGCTACATTTGGCGCGCCGACCTGGCTGCTCTACGCCAGACCCTAACCGCCGCCCAAGCCCTGGGCGCCGCTAAGGTGACTGTGGCTACCTCCAACTCGCTCCAGCACGTGCCTCACGACACCGCCCTGGAAACCTGGGATGACCCCACGCTGAACAAAAACCTACATGCCTGGTTGGCTTTCGCCGACCAGAAGGTGCAGGAAGTAGTTACCCTGGCACGCGGCCTAGATGAGGGCTGGGACGCCATCGATGGTGAGGTAGCCGAGGCGACCCGCGTCCTAGAGCAGCGCGCTGCTGCCCCTGGCGTGGTACGCCCCGAGGTCCGCAGCCGCACCGCCGCCCTAACCGACGCCGACCGCGCCCGTGAGCCCTACCTGGAGCGTGAAGCCGCCCAAGCCCAGCGCCTGCACCTGCCTCCGCTACCCACCACCACTATTGGTTCTTTCCCGCAGACCACTGAGATTCGTAAGGCCCGCGCCGCCAACGCACGCGGCGAGCTTTCTGACGCCGACTACCAGGAGCGTATGCGTGAAGAAATCGCTGCGGTAATCAAGCTGCAGGAAGAGCTGGGCCTGGATGTGCTGGTGCACGGTGAGGCTGAGCGTAACGACATGGTCCAGTACTTCGCTGAGCTGCTTGATGGCTTCGCCGCCACCCGTAACGGCTGGGTGCAGTCCTATGGTTCGCGTTGCACTCGCCCCTCGATCCTGTGGGGTGACGTGTCGCGTCCGGCCGCCATGACTGTGGGCTGGACCAGCTACGCCCAGTCGCTAACCGACAAGCCGGTTAAGGGTATGCTCACCGGCCCAGTGACCATCATTGCGTGGTCTTTCCCGCGTAATGACCTGCCTCTGGGCGAAATTGCTGACCAGATTGGTTTGGCGCTGCGCGACGAGGTTAGCGACCTGGAAGCTGCCGGCATTGCCGCCATCCAGGTGGATGAGCCGGCTCTGCGTGAGCTGCTGCCCCTGGACGCTGAGCGCCACGCCGACTACCTGGACTGGTCGGTGGGTTCCTTCCGCCTGGCCACCTCCTGCGTGCGCCCGGACACCCAGATTCACACGCACCTGTGCTACTCCGAGTTTGGCCAGATCATTGACGCTATCAAGGGCCTGGATGCGGATGTGACCTCGATCGAGGCGGCCCGCTCCAAGATGGAGGTTGTCCCCGAGCTGGCTGAGGCTGGTTTCGACCACGGCATTGGCCCTGGTGTGTGGGACATTCACGCCCCGCGCGTACCCGGCGAGGAAGAGCTGGCACAGCTGATCGGCCTAGCTGCCGACGCCGTACCGGTTTCTCGCCTGTGGGTTAACCCCGACTGTGGTCTAAAGACTCGTGGCTACGCCGAAACTAAGGCTTCGCTGGAAAACCTGGTGGCTGCTACCCGCCAGGTGCGCGCCGAACGCGAGCTGAACAACTGACGCCGCTAGGCTCAGCACTGGCAGCCCGACTCGCTGCCCTAAATGGCAGGCGAGCCCCCAGGGGCTGAAGACAACTAGCTAAACCAAGGCTTGGAGGGGTGGAACAGTGTTCCACCCCTCCAAGCTGTTTATTTCAGGCGTGCCATTCGGGGCGCTGCATGGTCGCGCCGCTGGCGCGCTCCACGAAAATAGGGTCGCATCCTTCGGCCTTGAGCGCGTCGATCTGCGCGGCGGGGTCTTGATCGTCGGTGCTGACGCGGGCGTATCCGGTGGTGCTCATATCAAAATCCTACGTGCCAGGTTTTGGTGCACTAGGGGTTTTGGTAGGGGTTTTTGGCGCGGCGTGTCGCGGTGATCGTCGCGCCTGGCGGTGGGGTGTCAGAAACGGTCGTTACCGGTCAGTTCGCGCGATGACGTCCAGGAAGTCCCGTATGTGAGGGG